>Ga0163148_10000251_pt1 | contig 71666 bp, 52 predicted proteins | sample OliLakLV19MP7P2_FD_148606 | JGI IMG/M metagenome (GOLD analysis project Ga0163148, IMG submission 148606) | Freshwater microbial mat bacterial communities from Lake Vanda, McMurdo Dry Valleys, Antarctica- Oligotrophic Lake LV.19.MP7.P2 | ecosystem: Environmental > Aquatic > Freshwater > Lake >... | reverse complement strand
CCCTCCACCCTCGACAAAAACATCCACGCACTGCTCCCACATCACTGGACTGCGCCCATCAACCCCTAAGCCACTTCAACAGACCAGGAAGCTATCCGGTAGATGCGCTGTGGCGGACGCTTACGCTGCCTATGCGGCAGTGAACCTCATTTGAATCCCCTGTTGCGCCGGCCGGTTTTTCTGAGCTGCCTATGCGGCAGTGAACTCAGTGTCTCCGGGGTACGCTGACAGCGGCGATTTCTGAGCTGCCTATGCGGCAGTGAACGCGCGCGCAGTTTGATGCGGGGGACTACAACTTTTCTGAGCTGCCTATGCGGCAGTGAACGACCGAATTGCCAAGCATAACCGAATCGCCAATTTCTGAGCTGCCTATGCGGCAGTGAACTCTACGCCCACCCAGTCGGTGCCGCTGGCGGCTTTCTGAGCTGCCTATGCGGCAGTGAACCGCCGGCCGGTGGCTGGCATGTGCGTAGACTATTTCTGAGCTGCCTATGCGGCAGTGAACGTGAGGCGTCGGGGATCATACGACGCGGTAAGGTTTCTGAGCTGCCTATGCGGCAGTGAACCGTCAACGACGGGACGGTAGGTGACGCGGCACTTTCTGAGCTGCCTATGCGGCAGTGAACATTCGGTCACGATCGGCGACGCGGTCACGATTTTTCTGAGCTGCCTATGCGGCAGTGAACATCTGCCAAGCGATCATCGCCGACCTGAGCCATTTCTGAGCTGCCTATGCGGCAGTGAACATTTTGGCCGAGTGGCAAATCGTGACCGAATTTTTCTGAGCTGCCTATGCGGCAGTGAACCCGTTTCACCCGGATAACCCGGAGCGAAAAGATTTCTGAGCTGCCTATGCGGCAGTGAACGCCTTCACCGCTAATGAAAACTTTTTCTCAACTTTCTGAGCTGCCTATGCGGCAGTGAACTTCTCTCACCGCCACCGAAGGGATATGAACATTTTCTGAGCTGCCTATGCGGCAGTGAACAACAACCGCAAACTCGCCTACGGCGCCAACCATTTCTGAGCTGCCTATGCGGCAGTGAACGCTTAGCCGAAGTCAAAGGCGCGGCTTTTATTTTTCTGAGCTGCCTATGCGGCAGTGAACATTCGGTCACGATTTGCCACTCGGCCAAAATTTTTCTGAGCTGCCTATGCGGCAGTGAACGAATTGCCGATCGTGACCGAATTGCCCAGCCTTTTCTGAGCTGCCTATGCGGCAGTGAACGCTCAAGCTCGCGCCAACTCCAGCCGCGGGATTTTCTGAGCTGCCTATGCGGCAGTGAACCACAAACACCCGAGCGGGTTTGCCTTCTCGGTTTTCTGAGCTGCCTATGCGGCAGTGAACCCCAGATCTCAGCCTCATCCACCAGGATGAACTTTCTGAGCTGCCTATGCGGCAGTGAACGGCTTCATCACCAAATCGACCGCTGTGCGGCTTTTCTGAGCTGCCTATGCGGCAGTGAACTCCGGCCTTTTGCCTCAAAGAGCTAACCGAGTTTTCTGAGCTGCCTATGCGGCAGTGAACCTTCAGCGGGTTCGGCCACACGATATCTACGATTTCTGAGCTGCCTATGCGGCAGTGAACTTGCCCGACGATGACGGTCGCGGCTCGGAGATTTTCTGAGCTGCCTATGCGGCAGTGAACCTTGGTGATGGCGCGCTTTTCGAACTCGGCCTTTTCTGAGCTGCCTATGCGGCAGTGAACGTGGACAAACCGGTCCTGCGTCTGGTGCGAAATTTCTGAGCTGCCTATGCGGCAGTGAACGTTGGTCTCAGACTACGCACGACGAGTGGGTTTTTCTGAGCTGCCTATGCGGCAGTGAACTTGATTTGTAACGCATATCCCCCCCGACGAACTTTCTGAGCTGCCTATGCGGCAGTGAACTCACTCATCAATCTCAACAAGGCGCCCACCATTTTCTGAGCTGCCTATGCGGCAGTGAACGACTGGTAGTCGGCAAGGCTCACGGGCGATCATTTCTGAGCTGCCTATGCGGCAGTGAACAGTTGCAAATAGCGAAACAATGGCGCCATGAATTTCTGAGCTGCCTATGCGGCAGTGAACGAAACTTACATCGCCGATACCGCACTGCCGCTTTTCTGAGCTGCCTATGCGGCAGTGAACTACCACGCGCCCAACGTGATTGCGCTGGACTGTTTCTGAGCTGCCTATGCGGCAGTGAACATGCTGACGACGATCAATGGCGACGGCTGAGCTTTCTGAGCTGCCTATGCGGCAGTGAACCGGCAATGTGCAGTACTACGTGGGCGCCTAATTTTCTGAGCTGCCTATGCGGCAGTGAACGGGTTCAGCGATTGACTGCTCCCCTCCCTAAATTTCTGAGCTGCCTATGCGGCAGTGAACGCTGAAGAGCGCGCCCTCGCTCGGGCTGTCCTTTTCTGAGCTGCCTATGCGGCAGTGAACACCGCCGAGCAGCTGCAGGAAACCGTGCGCATTTTCTGAGCTGCCTATGCGGCAGTGAACGAAACGATCTGCCAAGCGGCATCGCGCTCAGCTTTCTGAGCTGCCTATGCGGCAGTGAACTGGACAAACCGGTCCTGCGTCTCGTGCGAACTTTTCTGAGCTGCCTATGCGGCAGTGAACGAACAAATTCACCAATCAAGAAGAGTGTTGACTTTCTGAGCTGCCTATGCGGCAGTGAACGACTTAAAGGCGAACGATGTGAATTTCATATCTTTCTGAGCTGCCTATGCGGCAGTGAACTCGATGCCCATTCGCTGGCCATTGGTGCCCTTTTTCTGAGCTGCCTATGCGGCAGTGAACCTGAAGCGGCGACTCGATAGCGGCATCTGGAATTTCTGAGCTGCCTATGCGGCAGTGAACAGCTTCAGCACGGCAATGCCTTCGTATTGAAGTTTCTGAGCTGCCTATGCGGCAGTGAACGATATCGTGTGGCCGAACCCGCTGAAGTCTTCTTTCTGAGCTGCCTATGCGGCAGTGAACCAAGCGATTGGCCAGCGCGTTGCGCTCCCATATTTCTGAGCTGCCTATGCGGCAGTGAACCTCATGAACACTTCAAAGGCCTCGCAGTTTTCGTTTCTGAGCTGCCTATGCGGCAGTGAACATAAGCCGGGGTCAGTTGATCTGGGGGCGAACTTTCTGAGCTGCCTATGCGGCAGTGAACCTGCCGACGAAGCGGCAGGCCAACCACGTAACTTTCTGAGCTGCCTATGCGGCAGTGAACGAGGTGAACAGCGCTGCGCTGGCACGCATATCTTTCTGAGCTGCCTATGCGGCAGTGAACGCACCTGCGCACTCGCCAACGCCATCGCCTAATTTCTGAGCTGCCTATGCGGCAGTGAACTTTTTGTCGGCGCGTTCGTCGCGATCGGCAAATTTCTGAGCTGCCTATGCGGCAGTGAACGTCTTTTTCCTTGTCGATGACAATCTCGCCAATTTCTGAGCTGCCTATGCGGCAGTGAACTCGAGCACCTGGCACGAATACTCCTGCGCCCATTTCTGAGCTGCCTATGCGGCAGTGAACTTCATGGTTCAAGCTCCGTTGGTGGCGGGATTTTTCTGAGCTGCCTATGCGGCAGTGAACTTTCGGCGTCGTTGTGCACGCGCACCGAGCCATTTCTGAGCTGCCTATGCGGCAGTGAACTTCACATCGTCCAGAAACGGATTGCGCGGCAGTTTCTGAGCTGCCTATGCGGCAGTGAACATTGCCCAGCAGGCGCAGGAACGTTTCAGTCATTTCTGAGCTGCCTATGCGGCAGTGAACATTTCGCCGCCGTTATTCGTCGCCACCCAGCATTTCTGAGCTGCCTATGCGGCAGTGAACAAAAAGTCGTTGAAGACGCGATCGCCGCACACTTTCTGAGCTGCCTATGCGGCAGTGAACATAAATCTGAAACGGGAGCAGCACTGTTCGAATTTCTGAGCTGCCTATGCGGCAGTGAACGAAACGCCGTCGCCGACACACGGGCGGTGGTCTTTCTGAGCTGCCTATGCGGCAGTGAACTCTACCGTGACGCCAGCAGCCTCACGCAGGGATTTCTGAGCTGCCTATGCGGCAGTGAACGCTACAACGACAGCAGCGACCATTCGCAGCACTTTCTGAGCTGCCTATGCGGCAGTGAACAAAAGGATCGGTGCCGCTCATAGCAGCCCGATTTTCTGAGCTGCCTATGCGGCAGTGAACGCGCGCGTCGCTGCTCTCAGCAAAGTTCAGTATTTCTGAGCTGCCTATGCGGCAGTGAACTCTTCTTGAGCGCCGCGAGCTGATGCTTGTAATTTCTGAGCTGCCTATGCGGCAGTGAACAATGGTTAGTTCTTGTGCCTGTTTTTTTGATATTTCTGAGCTGCCTATGCGGCAGTGAACTTAACAATATCCGAACACCAGAAGTTTTCGGCTTTCTGAGCTGCCTATGCGGCAGTGAACTCTCTCAGCGAACTCAATAGCGCACCTTCGATTTTCTGAGCTGCCTATGCGGCAGTGAACGACCGCTACAAAAAAGAACGGAGAACTATGATTTTCTGAGCTGCCTATGCGGCAGTGAACAAGTCAATCATGTTGGCATAGCCTTCCATGATTTTCTGAGCTGCCTATGCGGCAGTGAACGTTCTGCAATTTCAAGCGACGTTTTCTGAAATTTTCTGAGCTGCCTATGCGGCAGTGAACGATTCCATTCCATAGGCGCTGTGCTGATGATATTTCTGAGCTGCCTATGCGGCAGTGAACTGCCCCCTTGGACTTTTTATAAAGCGGTTTATTTTCTGAGCTGCCTATGCGGCAGTGAACTTCGTCCAGCATCCGATGGATGGTCTGGACAATTTTCTGAGCTGCCTATGCGGCAGTGAACTCTCAGGAAATGGCTAAGGCAGTCCATGAATCTTTCTGAGCTGCCTATGCGGCAGTGAACGCAATCGGCGATGGATGCGGCTGACGACTACTTTTCTGAGCTGCCTATGCGGCAGTGAACAAACAATGGACCGCGGAACTGTCGGTATTGCATTTCTGAGCTGCCTATGCGGCAGTGAACGAGCTGGTAGCGAAACAGTCGCTGGTGCGTGTTTTCTGAGCTGCCTATGCGGCAGTGAACGCGTCACGGCAGGCGCTGCAGGTGATGCGCTTTTTCTGAGCTGCCTATGCGGCAGTGAACGCTTCGAGCGTGCCAATAGCCGCGTTCGCATCTTTCTGAGCTGCCTATGCGGCAGTGAACTACGCATCCAACGCCGACGGGTCCATCTCCAATTTCTGAGCTGCCTATGCGGCAGTGAACCTCATCGTTGCCAAGAACGCTGCAATGCTCATTTTCTGAGCTGCCTATGCGGCAGTGAACACGTTGGCTGGCGTCGCGCCTGTCGGCACGCTTTTCTGAGCTGCCTATGCGGCAGTGAACCGAGATAGTCGAGTTCACGGCGCAGGCCGTGTTTTCTGAGCTGCCTATGCGGCAGTGAACGTGTTCATCTTCATTCTCCGTTCTGATTGATCTTTCTGAGCTGCCTATGCGGCAGTGAACGAGGGCGTCGCTGGCGTTGTTGTAGGCGCTGATTTCTGAGCTGCCTATGCGGCAGTGAACGAACCAGAAACTACGATGTCCGCTTCAGTGATTTTCTGAGCTGCCTATGCGGCAGTGAACTTCGTCCAGCATCCGATGGATGGTCTGGACAATTTCTGAGCTGCCTATGCGGCAGTGAACTTGGCGCAACACCTGGCTGACCTATCGGGTGCTTTCTGAGCTGCCTATGCGGCAGTGAACCTTTTCAGACCGACCTAGGGACCTTCCGGATCTTTCTGAGCTGCCTATGCGGCAGTGAACGAGGTGTGGTCGATCAACTGGAACATCGTGGATTTCTGAGCTGCCTATGCGGCAGTGAACGCCCATAAACCGTAGTGCGGTGAATCCAGAGTTTTCTGAGCTGCCTATGCGGCAGTGAACGCTTTGTTGTCCAACAACTGAATAGCCTTCTTTTTCTGAGCTGCCTATGCGGCAGTGAACCGATTAGCGCGTCGCGCTTCTTGGTACTCTCTTTTCTGAGCTGCCTATGCGGCAGTGAACGAGCCCATCCATGAACAGAGTCCCTTCGTGATTTTCTGAGCTGCCTATGCGGCAGTGAACGCCTTCCAAAACCATCTCAATGATGTTGCCTTTTTCTGAGCTGCCTATGCGGCAGTGAACTTCACCAGGTAAGTTACACCAGCCATCAATTTTTTCTGAGCTGCCTATGCGGCAGTGAACGCGTCGTTGAGGGCGTCGTCGAGGGCGTCGCTTTTCTGAGCTGCCTATGCGGCAGTGAACGAATCTATTTCTGCAATTTCAGCTTGCAGATCTTTCTGAGCTGCCTATGCGGCAGTGAACGTCGCATTCGCGACCGATCAATCAATCAGAACTTTCTGAGCTGCCTATGCGGCAGTGAACATCGGTCGCATTCGCGACAGATCAATCAGAACTTTCTGAGCTGCCTATGCGGCAGTGAACTGGGTCGGCTGGAATCGCGGTCAGGTATTGAGTTTCTGAGCTGCCTATGCGGCAGTGAACGGTGAATGTGCGCTTGAGCACGCAAACGGCGCTTTCTGAGCTGCCTATGCGGCAGTGAACTGCTGGACGAACGCGTAATGTCCCATCTCGATTTTCTGAGCTGCCTATGCGGCAGTGAACCGCAACAAAGTCAGCATCACTCGGCGCGTTCGTTTCTGAGCTGCCTATGCGGCAGTGAACGAGGGTGGTCATCTGACGGAGGGCGCGGCGAATTTCTGAGCTGCCTATGCGGCAGTGAACTCACCCGTGTACTGCTCTCACGCGAAGCCAACTTTCTGAGCTGCCTATGCGGCAGTGAACTGAGGGCAGAATTCAACGTGGTGCGCCTGGTATTTCTGAGCTGCCTATGCGGCAGTGAACATCGGTCGCATTCGCGACCGATCGATCAGAACTTTCTGAGCTGCCTATGCGGCAGTGAACGAACATTGGGGCGGCCAAGTGATTTCGATTCCTTTCTGAGCTGCCTATGCGGCAGTGAACGATTCAATTCGCTGTCAATGGCTTCGGCTCACTTTCTGAGCTGCCTATGCGGCAGTGAACGTCAGGGCCAAGGTCAATGTCACGCAGATCAGTTTCTGAGCTGCCTATGCGGCAGTGAACATCAGTAACATCGCTGCGCGCGACGGCGAGGTTTTCTGAGCTGCCTATGCGGCAGTGAACCCAGCTTGTTCTTCATTGCTGTTTCCTCTTATTTTCTGAGCTGCCTATGCGGCAGTGAACGTTGTAGCTGTCGGTGATGTTGGTCACCGAGTTTTCTGAGCTGCCTATGCGGCAGTGAACCGCGCAATTGCGCGAGGCGGGCTTGCGTTCGTTTTCTGAGCTGCCTATGCGGCAGTGAACTTCCAGAAGGGCCAAAAGCCGGAAAACACTTGTTTCTGAGCTGCCTATGCGGCAGTGAACTGGAAGGCGCGCTGGAAGCCTGATCTCCCAAATTTCTGAGCTGCCTATGCGGCAGTGAACGCGCCTACCACGCCACCCTCAGCGCCGCGTGCTTTCTGAGCTGCCTATGCGGCAGTGAACGAGCTGGCACGACAGCTGCATCATTCTCAGAATTTCTGAGCTGCCTATGCGGCAGTGAACTTTGATCTATCCCTCGCGCTCAAGGCGGTTCATTTCTGAGCTGCCTATGCGGCAGTGAACCTGGGTGTAATGTCTCCACTGCGACTACTCCTTTTCTGAGCTGCCTATGCGGCAGTGAACTTGGCCAGCTCGGTGCCTGGCGTATCTGCATATTTCTGAGCTGCCTATGCGGCAGTGAACGTAGAGCGAATCTGAGAGGCGCTGACCTGAACTTTCTGAGCTGCCTATGCGGCAGTGAACTCTTCCGTCGGGGTGGCGGTCAGTGAGCTGACTTTCTGAGCTGCCTATGCGGCAGTGAACAAATCATCAGCTGATGTGGCCGCAGGGATCCATTTCTGAGCTGCCTATGCGGCAGTGAACTATCAGCCCGATGTGCGTACCGTTGGTCACGATTTCTGAGCTGCCTATGCGGCAGTGAACAATGCAGTTGCGAAGGGACCGGAACAACGGGATTTCTGAGCTGCCTATGCGGCAGTGAACTCTGCATTCGCACTAAAGTCTGGCGCGAGGGTTTTCTGAGCTGCCTATGCGGCAGTGAACTAGCCACTGCCTCTGCGCGCTTGACCTCCATTTTTCTGAGCTGCCTATGCGGCAGTGAACACCTATTGACGCGTTCCGCATGGCCTCACGGTTTTCTGAGCTGCCTATGCGGCAGTGAACACCGTGACGCCAATGGCCGCAGCCACGGCCGATTTCTGAGCTGCCTATGCGGCAGTGAACGGCGAAGAGGGCGCGAGCGCGTTCGAGCGGTTTTTCTGAGCTGCCTATGCGGCAGTGAACATAGTAAAAAGCTTGTGGCACTACCTGAATCGTTTCTGAGCTGCCTATGCGGCAGTGAACGCCAGAAGCGGCTCGAAAAACTCTGCGCGCAATTTCTGAGCTGCCTATGCGGCAGTGAACATACTCATTCGTCCCAGCGACCAGCTCATTCATTTCTGAGCTGCCTATGCGGCAGTGAACGCCGTGGAGGCTTCGCGCTCGCGTTCGGAGTGTTTCTGAGCTGCCTATGCGGCAGTGAACATTTTGAATAGCACATTGCAAAAAAGGTTCCTTTTCTGAGCTGCCTATGCGGCAGTGAACGGTCTACAGGCAATACAAGGTTTTTGCCAACGTTTCTGAGCTGCCTATGCGGCAGTGAACGTGTAGAGCTTGAGAAGATAGGCATCACGTCGTTTCTGAGCTGCCTATGCGGCAGTGAACGTGCTCGCCTATGGCGGCCGTGCGCTGTCCGTTTTCTGAGCTGCCTATGCGGCAGTGAACTGATCATCCCACGCGCGCGCCAGACGCCCTGCTTTCTGAGCTGCCTATGCGGCAGTGAACTTGCGCCTGCCAGAGTGGCTGGTGGACTGGATTTTCTGAGCTGCCTATGCGGCAGTGAACGTAGCGGGGAACTCTCCAAATCAATCGACGTTTTTCTGAGCTGCCTATGCGGCAGTGAACGCGTCACGCACATCCTCGAAGCTTTGCGCGTATTTCTGAGCTGCCTATGCGGCAGTGAACGACAATGACAGCAGAGAGGATTCCGAATTGATTTTCTGAGCTGCCTATGCGGCAGTGAACGTGTCAACGCTCAAGTACCTCAAGCGATTCTGTTTCTGAGCTGCCTATGCGGCAGTGAACGATCGGCAGACGGCAAAAACGTTCGGCGGCAATTTCTGAGCTGCCTATGCGGCAGTGAACCAGCTGCATCATTCGCTGCATCATTCTCAGAATTTCTGAGCTGCCTATGCGGCAGTGAACCCTTCTAAAATTGACGTGTTTGCATTGGTGAATTTCTGAGCTGCCTATGCGGCAGTGAACTAGCGCAGGACGCTAGCCAAACCGGCGAAGAGTTTCTGAGCTGCCTATGCGGCAGTGAACGATACAATCGTGTGCACCGGCATATTTGGGTGTTTCTGAGCTGCCTATGCGGCAGTGAACACGAAAAACGAGTGGCTGAATGCAGTTGCGAATTTCTGAGCTGCCTATGCGGCAGTGAACGCGTTATCGCGCGGCCGGCGACGAAGTCGAACTTTCTGAGCTGCCTATGCGGCAGTGAACTCGCAAACTCAGTGCGAAGTTTATCGAATTCTTTTCTGAGCTGCCTATGCGGCAGTGAACACTGGTCGTTCCGATTGCGCCAAATGGGCATTTTTCTGAGCTGCCTATGCGGCAGTGAACGAGACCCAGTATGCCGGCCCCAACCCCGACCATTTCTGAGCTGCCTATGCGGCAGTGAACGACAAGTGGCTGCACAAGAACGTGCGCAACGCTTTCTGAGCTGCCTATGCGGCAGTGAACGGATTTCGGCGGGCGTCCGCGCAATCAGGACGTTTCTGAGCTGCCTATGCGGCAGTGAACGCAAATCGAGGAGTTGGCGCGCGCCGCCGGACTTTCTGAGCTGCCTATGCGGCAGTGAACTTTACATTTCAGCCATTCCTCATACCCCTTACTTTCTGAGCTGCCTATGCGGCAGTGAACGAAACCCGCCCCATGCCGATGTGCGACGAATTTTTCTGAGCTGCCTATGCGGCAGTGAACGTCGATAGCGGCCGCTGCCTGCTACGACAAGTTTTCTGAGCTGCCTATGCGGCAGTGAACGGTCAATGCGCGCCCCTGGCCTGCTTCGGATATTTCTGAGCTGCCTATGCGGCAGTGAACGAGCACGCGCTTATTGATCTGCGCGCGGTGTTTTTCTGAGCTGCCTATGCGGCAGTGAACTCCTTGATCAGATCACGAAACTGACGCTTAGCTTTCTGAGCTGCCTATGCGGCAGTGAACTTTTGGGGTTTTAATTTCTGGAGGATTTTATATTTTCTGAGCTGCCTATGCGGCAGTGAACACGTCAGCAAATTTTGTTAGATCAGTAACGGCTTTCTGAGCTGCCTATGCGGCAGTGAACGCAAGCCGAGGCAAGAAGCCGATCTATGCCGTTTTCTGAGCTGCCTATGCGGCAGTGAACTCAACGCTGTCCCGTTCACCCCTGGCCGTGCTTTTCTGAGCTGCCTATGCGGCAGTGAACGGGTGACGCGCACGGGCGGGGTTGGTTCGGTTTTTCTGAGCTGCCTATGCGGCAGTGAACCTGATTCAGAATGATGCCCTTTACCGCGCCAATTTCTGAGCTGCCTATGCGGCAGTGAACCAGAGCTTGGCAAAGTTAACGCATTGAGTGTGTAAAGAAAAATGCCACCTGCGACGCACCGACCCAATTGACCGGTGGCGTTACAAGTGGCTGATTTCAAAGCGTGTCTGCAGAACGCCAGAAAAAGGGTCAAAACCAAGGAATTGTCGACTCCTTGCTCAATCCGTAGCGATTGAAGTTTCCAGCGACTGGCTCCGTCTGGATCGGGCCGTGCTGGATGAACAGGGGAAACGACGGTTGGCCGGTGCTTCGGCTACCCATCTGCACGAACGGCAACCGCAGGGTCTCCGCAGCGTCGTCCGGGATGCGCTGACGTGCGGCTTCCGCGTCGATGCCGTGTCGCCGCATGGCGCGGCGTCGCAGGCGTTCCGGATTGCTCTTGGCCTGGACGCGGCCTACACGACGATGCCGTACCGCGGCAGGCACCGGCTGAACTATCGAGACCTGCAGATGATCGCGGATGCCGACCAGCCAGCCGCTATCCATCAGGCTATCCAGCGATGATGCACGGCCATGCAGCCGCAGATGGGTGCCCAGAGCCGGCGGTGCTTCCTTGAATGCCGGAAAACTCACGCCGATGTCGTCGCGGCCAAGTTGCACCAGCGCACGATGCAACTTGGCATAGAGCGCTTGCATCAGCTGATGCGACGCAAATTCCGGATCTGTTCGGAGGTGGATATCGATGTAGTGGTCCATGGCTCAGCCTGCCTCGCCGAAGACCCCGCCACGGATCAGGGTAGCCATCACGAAGTGCTGGTCGCCCAGTTCCGGCACTTTGTCCTTGATGACCCATCCGTCCAGCAACGAGTAGAAGTCCGCCTTCTGCTTGGGCTGCCGGTAGGCCTTGCCCTGGGTGGTGACTGAACCGTAAGGCTCCACGGCGATGGGGCCGAGGTCGGATGCATCGGGATACCAGTCGTCAATGGAGCGCAACGCGTTGCCCACCTTTTGTGAGTGCATGCCAGCGATGTTGCTAACGTGGTAAAGCGTTTTGCTCTTGACGGTTTTTGCTTTGTCAAGAATGAGTTCTTGCGACGGAAACACTTCTTGCCCTGCACCGATGCGCACGAAGGCGGTGACTTGTAGCAGTACATGACGGTTGCCGGCCAAACCGTCCGCAATGAGCGTGCTCAGCTGGGCCAGCGCGGCCGCCGCTGCAGGCGGCGCATTGAAGTGACGTAGCGACAGCGCCGGGTCATCAAAAGTCCAGGTCTGCGCAGGCTGGCCATCGACCAACTGCGCCACCTGCACCTCAATGCTCTCGGCACCCAGGCGGTTGCGCCACAGAAAACGGCCATTGGCTAGGTTGCAGGCGTAGCGCCGGGCCAACTCGGCAAAGCCGTGCGTATCGACATAGCCTTTGACGGTGCTCAGCAGCTTGCGCTGGTAGTCGGCGTTGTTGCAGGCCGACGGCATTCCAACGCCGCCCAGTACGCGCAGCGTGAAGCTGACTTTAAGGGTGTCGGCCTCGGCAGGCAGAGTGGCTACGTCCACGGTCTGCAAGTTAGGGTTCTCGATCTTCGCGTCCAGCTTGGCGGGGTCTTGCTCACCGGCCTTCAGGCGGTTGGAGATGGTGCCGCGCACCGATTTTTCTCGCACCTCAACGGCAGGCCATTGCTGGCTGGTGGCGCGCTGGCCCCACGAGCCAGAGAAAAACAGGGCGTCAGAGGGGTCCAGCTTGCGCTCGAAAGCAAGCACAGACGCGGTTTTCATAGTGGTAGTTGCCATGGTGAACCTCCTTGGATTTAGCTGGTTTGAGAAACGGAGACGAACGGAGCGCGGAAAGCGTTGATACAGCGGTAGAGGCCGCTGGCAGGGTCGTGGAATGGCTCCCAAAGCAGATCGCTGACATCGGTGAGCCGGTGGGGGCTGATCCACTGACCCATCGAATAGACGCTTTCAACAAAACGAAACGGTACGTTAGGGTCACGTGCGCCGGCCACGGTGCCGGGGGCGTGCAGCTCGGAGAGCGCCGCAAAGCCTACCGGTATGGGCACGATCCAGCCGGGGCGGCTGTCGGTCACCCATTCGATGGCCTCAGCGGTGTCGCCGGTCTTCTCGTCCACCGTTTTTTGGCGAACGGCGCGGTGGTTCATGCGCGAGAGATCAAGCCAGGCATCCAGCAAGGTCGCGCCAGGCGTGGCCAATTGCAGCTCGGCCAGCCGCGCTTGCAGCAAGTCGTCGCGCGATACAAGCGCAAAGCCGGGCAGCCAGCGGCGGCTGAGTTTGCGGAAGTCCTTGCGGCGCGCCTCAGCGTCGTCAGATATCAATACCAACAGAGGTCGTGGTGGGTTGTGAAACTTACCCGGCAGTGGCGGTACAACGCTACCGCCAGCCACACGCATTCCCGCAATCACGTCGCCGATGTGCGTGGACAGTTGGGCGCGTTCAGCCTCGCCCAATAGTGCCGACGTCAGTTCAACCTCAAATACCAGGGTGATGTCGAGGTGAACGCGGCCCTCTTCAACAATGGCGGCGGTGCTGCCGTCCTGTGACACAGGGTTGCGCGTCAGGTGAAAACTGCGGGTGTAGCCGCCGCGGGTGACTTGGGGCTCAAAGCCGTGGCAAACCACGCCGACGCCGTAGAACGCGATACCCGCATCAGGCCCCAGGCGCCGTTCCAGCGCGGTCATCAAGCCGGTGAAGGCGGTAATGGCTGGAAACCCCCAGGTCATGGGGCTGGAAATGGCGTTGGCGTTCTGAATGCGCAGGCGCGGCAGCACCAGCAGCGCTTTGTTCGATGCTTGCTCAGTCGTCATGATTGAGCCTCCCGTTCTTCGGCTTTGATCTGTTCGTGCATCTGGTTGCGCCATTCCAGATACTCCGGGTCGCCCATTGGCAGCGGGTCGCGCAGCTGCGCATTGAGCCAGTTGGCAAACAGGGCGCTGACGCGCTCGGCAGTGTCGGTGGACAGTGGAAGCCCTTCCAATACCAACGCCTGTTCGACGCCTTCGGGGTCCAGCCAGTGCTTCTCTGCGTTGGTGAGACGGCACTCTTGCGCCTGGCTCCAGCCCGGTGGCAAGGAGCGCAGCTCGGCGGTCAACTGCAAAAACCCATCGATGAGGCCGTTGATCAGTTCAGTGCGGCGTTCTTTGGTCTCACGATTGTTAACTGGGTCCGATTTCAGAAACGCCAATAACGCTTTGACCAACTGCTTCACCTCTGGGCGTCGGCTGTAGCGGGGGAACATCGAGTTGGTGCCCAGTAGCGGCTTCAAATCAACCGCCCGCCAGGTAGGTGGCAGCGAGGCGAACAAAAGGTTCTCACCTCGCCGCTCGCTATTGAGCTGACTGATGTTTTGCGGCTTGGTACCGCCTAGCTTTTGAATGGCCAGTTGAGGGTATTCACGCACCGGGCGCTCGCTGTACTCACCCTTTTTCTTGGCTTCACGTGCCGCCGCAGCTTCCTCGCCGAAGCGGTCGTTCTGCACCATTTGATAGACCCTATGCGTCAGCGAACTGGCATACAGCGGCGTGAGTAGGTGGAAGTTGGCAACGTCATGTGAATCATCGCCTGTCAGCCAATAAAGCTGTTTGGCGAGCGTGTGCGAAGTTAACTTTACACACGGTGATTCGACAACGACTGAAAAAGCCGTCATCCAACTTGATGCCAGCTCTTGATCTTCACTCAGCGCATTCGATAAGTCAGTATCGGACGCGCGCGCAAGGTCGAGAATTGTTGCATCGCTGTAGCGTTGGGTTAAGAAGTCGTAGATGTCCAGCGCAGCGGCGTTTCCAGTCGCGTCATCAACGAAGTCGTCGCCGAGTACATGACTCCCAACTTCCGCTATGGACACTAATGTTTTAGGCTTGACATAGATGCTTGTTGCTACATCGATTTTCAAATCAGGATGTGTTGCTTTTAGGACGTGAGTGACCAATTGAATTTGCCGGGCTCTGTGGGCGGCATTTTTCAGCCATGTTTCCTTTTCGAAACGGGCTTTTTCTCTCTTTCGCGCCTCAATCGCCGTTTCATCGGTATCCTTGATTTTGTCGAGCTTGTCATCGAGCCGCTTTTTAAGAAAATCGGCGATGAGCGCCCGCAATTCGGTGACACGTTGCGGATTAGTATTTGTCATTCAGGCTCCTCCCTGTATTGAGTCGGTTGTTGTCATAAAGCCTATCATCCCTTCCATTTTGTAAACCCCAGCGCCGGATGAAAACGCCAGCCGTTGACGCTCTCCGGCAAGGTTACGGTGCCGAAGCGGCGGGCGCAGTCGGCCAATGGCATGTCCAGTTCGTCGGCCAGCTCTATCAGTGCTTGCAAGTAGTCGGTCTGGCCCCAGGGCTCGATCCTCAAGCCCTGTACGTCCGTATCTGGAATGCGATGGTTCTGCGAGGTATCGACCACGACAAACTGTGTTTCGCCACGTCGGCCATTCGGCTTGTCCATCAGTTGGACAAGTTTGTAGTCGTCGCCGTCGTCCGTCGGACGCAGTAACAGATCCACCCGCTGAATGACATCGAGCCGAAATGGCTGCTGCTGTGGAAGCACGGCTGTGAGCAAAGCATCAGCGGGCGGCATCTGCCACCAGTTTGTGGCATTGAGCGCCGATGATGTTTCCACTTTGGCCGATCCGCGCTGGCGCGTTCCGGGTGTGGCGGGCGCGCCGGTTGGAGCCTGCACCAGCATGGTCTTGCGCATCCTCTCATGCTCAAGATCGACGAGCCGGATACGCGGCTGCAACTGCGCAGCCAAAACGATGCGTGGCCGGGCGTCGATCACCTCGCGTTCAGTGGCAGTCAGCAGTTGCGTCATTGAGTGGGTATCCAGCCTGAAGTCGGCGGTTTCAAACCCTGGCCTGCAAAACGCCGATTGACCCGGCGCGCGAAAGTGGCGCATGTTGGTGTCAAAAACAAGCAGGTTCGGCAACTGGCATTGGCCATCGCGATGGCGTCGAACACGCCCGGCCAGTTGAATCAGCGACCGCATGGATGAAGGCTCGACCACGGCCCAGTCGTAATCGTGATCGCGGCCCACCTCGGTCACGGGCGACCCGAGTACGATAAAAAGGTGGTCGGGTTCGTCGTGTGCATCGAGCCGTTGGCGGATGTCGGGCAGGTCGAATACGGCCTCAGGCTGGCGACGATTCAGCGCCTGGTCAAGCTGGCGCTCAATGTTCGAGCGAATCAGCAGCGGAAACTGCGAGTGGTAGGTGCACAGGTGAATGCGCACGCCAACGGGTGCGCCCAGCCGGTACAGCGCTAGCGCAACCTCTACCAGCGGCTCAATGTTGGCCATGCGCACCAAACCAAAGCTGACGCGCTTGGCGCTGTGGGGGGCGATGCTGTGGTGCTGCGCATGCAGTGTCAGTGCGGCGTTCAGCGCCAGTTCGGCAAATTGAGTGGGTTGCTGCTCTCGGTTGGCGCCCAGATTCAGTGGCAACAGCTCGCAGCGTCGGCGCACCTCCGCCTTGGCCAGTCGGTCGTGGCGCCTGACAGCGAAGGCCTGATGCGCTGTGGCGAACGCTGATGCGTCAACGCAATCGGCCTGCGATTGGTTGAACTCGTCGAACCACGCGCAGCAAATTTCTGGTGCGGCCTCGGCAGCCCCTGGCCGCTCACCTCGGTTGCGCTGAAAGTGCTGACGACCGTTGCGGTAGGCCTCGAACAGCCCTTGCACCAGTGCTGGCGGCAAGGTAGCCGATGACAGCAGCACGCGTGCACCCAGCAGCCCAGCCCAATGCACCAGGCGAGTGAGCGCAGGCAGGTCGTCGATGTCGAAATCGTCCGGCTCATCGAGCACTAGGTCGCCGCTCATGAGTCGCAACATCGGCGCAATCTGGCGGCCACCGCGATCGCTCTCGGTGGCTGGCGTCAGGTGGTCGATGGTGCACACCAGCAGCGGCGCCGCCAGAAGTGCCCGCACCTGCGGGTCGTGCATGACGCGGCGCAGCAGCGGATGCGCATCGTGGTTGCCTTCAAACGTGACATGCGAGTTTTCATCAAGGAGATTCTGCCGTGAAGCTGAACCCGTGGCTTCAGCTTGTCGCTCAAAGTGTTCAAACAGCGCCCGGCTGGCCGAGCCGCCGACACGAATAGCCAAGTCGTCATCGCCCAGGCCCAGCAAGTCGCGAAACGCCCTGCCGGTCTGTAGCGTCAGGGTTCGCAGGCCCATGGCGAAGGCGCAGCGCATGCCGCGTTCAGCGTCGGCCAGGGCGTACATGATGCGCGCATTGGCCAGTGTTTTGCCGCAGCCGGTGGATGCCATGTTGACGATGAAGGCGCCGTGGCGCATGGAGCGATCACGCATGGCTGCCGCTGTGTCAGCGGCTTTGTCCTGCCAGCGAAACCGTTCGTCCTGCGAGCGTTTGCGCAGGCCCTTGTGGCGCGCCAGTCGGGGTAACTGCTCGTCGAATCGCGGCAGTGCGTGGGTCACCTCGGCACTGTGCTCTGCCACGCCAAGCAGGTGTTCGTCCAGCGTCTGGTTGAAATCGCCAAAACCGCCGTTGGTGTTGGCATAGAGCGGGTAGCCCTTGGGCACGTCTACGCGGCCAGGGTCTTTGCCCGTCAGCCTGGAATAGTGATGATCGGCCAGCATCAAGCTCAACCTTGAGAGGTGCATCACATACGGATTGCTCAGCCAGTCGCTCTTGTCGGGCTTCGCACGCAGGGTCAGCAGGCGTTGCGCCAGACGGCCCGCGCGCTTGCGCCACAGCGCGGTGGTGACGGGCAAACCGTGCGGGAATTGCCAGTAGTATGGCAACGTTTTGGTGTTGGTTTCATCGGTTCGCTCGTTCCAGCCTGCGTCGATGCGCTCCAGCGTTTTACTCAGTAACCCGAGTTGAAATACGCCTCGGCTGCCATCGCTGTTGCAGGGCAAGGTTGGAAGGCGATGGTGCGTGACCACCAGCCAGCCGATGGCCTGGGCCAGCGGCGCATGTGACAGCTGGGCAAACGGGCGGGACACGTCTGCATCCAATCCATCGCGCCGCAACCGCTCCGGATCTAGCCAGGTTGCATCGTCCTGCGGCGTGGGGGCTGCGAGCCGGGCCAGCCATTTGGCGTCATCGTCGTCGCCGACGAACGCCTCGAACAAACGCAGTGACACCCATTCATGCCGATACTGGTTGCGCTCCTCCAGTTTGCCTTCCAGACGCATCTGGAAGGCGCGGCAGGCTTTGCCAAGGTCGTGCAACAGGGCGGCCAGCGAGGCCAGCAAGCGGATGTCCTCGCCGGTATGCCAATCGTTTTCGTCGTCCCGCCGCAGCACATTGCGCTGGGTCGTGTTGGTCGGCGTGGCGCCATCAACGTTGAACTGGCCGGCGTCGCCGACGACCCACAACAGATCGCTATGATCCTTGCCGCGGATCCAATGACAGGCCACGGCGGTGTTCTTGCGCGCGGTTTTCTTGAGCAGCCGCCGCAACGTGTCGAGGCCGTCGTTGGTAATCGGTGTTTGCCAGGTGCGGTCTCCGCGACGCTCGGCAAATTGGTCCAGAATGCGACGGGTTTCAGTCAACGCGTGCTTGCTGCATTGGGAAACCAACAGTACGTTCATGCGGTAACGACCACCGTGTCGGTTGCCACTTGCTTGACCGTGTCGATCATGAAATCGAGCGATTCGGTTCTGGTGAGCGCCTCTATGCAGGCGCGACGGAAGTCCTGCTCTTCGTCGCCGCGCATCGCGGACACAAACGCCTGAGGCAGGATCACCGCATCCTTGACCAGGTCGGCGACATCGAACACCAGGCCACCACGGCGAGTCTTGCCATGGAGCACAGCCAGTCCGTGTGGCAATCCGAGCACCCACGTTGCCGTCGCTGCCAGGCCATAGGCGAGATAATTGCCGTGGTCGAGAAAGCGGTTGGCCGGATCGGTCCCGCTGCCACGCTTGGCGCGGGTGAAGTCGCCGTACTTCACTGCCTGCACTGCCAGTTTGAACAGCGCTTTGCTCAGCCGCGCCTCTTCCGTCAACAGGAAGGTGTTGTCTCGCGCGCCAACTACCGCAGCGCGCGATGCTGCCAACAGACCGTCAAGACGCACCTCATCCACCAAAAACCCCGCATCGCGCAGCACCCGGCTATCTTTCCAATGCGCACCAATTCGTTGCAGCCGCGCAAGCTGGAACGCTTTCGCAGCGGACAGTCGGGCCTCGTCATTGAACCAGAAGCGTACCCAATGCTGAAGATACTCCGTCGGTCGATACTCGCTCTGAGGCGATAGCCAGACGACATCCACATCGACCTCGTTAGCGCTGAACAAGGGTGTGCCGCCGCCTCCGCAAAAACCGACCAACACCCCCGCTTTGGCGAACTCACGCATCGACGCCTGTGTGATCGACGTGCCCGTTCCGAGCAATACCGTTGTGGTATTGGCAATCGGTATGTTCCAGTAGAGCGAGCGCTTGCCTGCGTCGGTGACGTACTCGACGCGCCCAGCGTTCACCAGAACTCGGCAGTGCTCGAGATAGTAGATATTAGCCCGCTTGGAATGCAGAATTGTCTTGAGATCGGACGGTGAGAAATCATCCATGCAAATTTCCCCAGCTTAGAACCTGATATCTGCAGTTCACGCAACGCGAGCTTACGCCAATGTGCGTTGGGCGCTATACGACGGCGCAGCGTGCCGAATAATGCAAGTAGTCGACGCACTGGCATCATATTCTCAAACAGGAATCCGATGGCTCAGACTATGGGTTTTGCGCGTCTCAGATGGTGAGACAAGCAGCCAAAGTGATCTGGCGATGCACCCAGAAAACGTACCCTTGCATTGGCCACTCCTGATTCGCGCAGATCCTCAACTGAGAAAATTGCTTGCTTGACGCAGCGCCGGCTCTGCGCAAGGGCTGTAGAGCACCATCGCACGCAGCAGGCTTGGCAACAGTTCGGGGAGCGCGAAGCGACGATTGAATCGATACGCGGCTTCGCCCAGATTGCGGCGCGCGTACTTGGTTTGATTGAACCAGTGATAGGCGCCGCCGATGCTGCGCTCGACGTTGGAGGGCAGCACATTCACCCAGCGCGCGCAGGTCACCTCGTTTGCCGCGCGACCGCTTTTGGTCACCAGCACCGTGTGGGCATGATCCTCATCGACGAAGCGGCGGACCGCCGCGAGGGGATCGCTGAATAACTCGGTCTGCGACATGAGGCGGCGTTGGCACGAGTCGGTGATCGCGGCATTGCGCAAACGCTTCAGAGGTTCAACGACTGCATGGCGCGGGCGCTGCAGACTTTAGTCGGTCTCAATAGCAATCGCGAACGCCTGCTTGTTCTGCGAGCCACGTTGCGGCTTGCCGCCATTGCGCTCGCCGCCAAGGTAGGCATCGTCGATCTGCACAAAGCCGCGGAGCTGGCGTGATTCCTCACGGCAGGTCATGGCTTGCGACCTGCGTTTCTGGACCCCTGCTTCGTCAACGTCATCGGTCCTGGTAAAGCTTCATCAGTAGGGCGCCGATCTCATCGTCTTTGAAAACAAAGCCGGCCTGCAGCAGCCGTTGCGGAACAACTCGTTGTCCGGTCAGCACCAGCTCTTCCCCCATTTGCCCCAGCAGGGTCTTGATCATCCAGGAAGGCGTCCGCAAGAAGCTTGGCTTGCCTAAAGCTTTACCCAAGGCGCTGGAGAATTCCTTCTGACTGCAACTACCAGGTGACACCAGATTCACAGGTCCGTCGATTTCGAGGTTCTGGACGATAAACTCGATTCCGTTGACCAGATCACTCAGCCCGATCCAGGACACGATCTGCTCGCCACTTCCGGCTGGTCCGCCGATGAAAAAACGATAGGGCTGAGCCATTTTTGGCAAACCACCGCGCGCATGATCCAGTACGAACCCGATTCTGAGCAGGACAACGCCATTGCCAGACGCTTTTGCGTCCAATGCAGTTTCTTCCCATTCGTCGGCGAGCTCCTGCAAGTAGCAAGTGCCGGATCGTTTGTCCCGATCAGCCTCGGCAAAAGGCAGGTGATCACCTGAGTAAAAGCCGTAGGCACTGACGGCTGATGCGTTGATCAGCCGGATCGCTGGGTTTCGTCCGCACAATGTCACGCAATCTCGAGTGGTTCGCAACCGGCTGTCGCGCATCAGCGCTTTGTGGGCATTGGTCCATCTCGCATCGCCCGCGCCTGCGCCGCTCAAGTTGATCACATGACCGACTTCCGCCGCATCAATCGATGATAGCCCGTTCCAGCTAACTGCCTCCACGTCAAACGGGAAGCGCTGGTGAATTTTGGCCGGCTCGCGACCGACCAGGATCAGCCGATGACCCTTGGCGTGCAGTTGCTTGGTTAGCCTACTGCCGACCATTCCGGTAGCGCCACAGATCACGATCTTCTTCATGGGTGCGGTCGCTCTTTGAAGTCCATAATTAGGAAAAAAAGGGGCAGGGGAAAAAGCGGACGGAGGAAATTAATTATTGCCTCCGACCCCTTTCGGAGCAATGCCTCGCGTCGACGCGCGCGCATCGGGCCCAACGCGGAGCGCAAACACTTCTGCAACAGTTTGACTGCGTGCATGGCAGGGTCTCTCTCTAGTTTGGCGACAAAGAGCAGACCACCTCGTCATGCGCGCTTGATTTTTCCCAGAGGCTACGACTTAAGGCATTGTTTTACAATGAGGAAATATGGGGAAACCTCAGCGTCAGAGTACTATTTGATGACTGGGTTATTGCTATTAGTACTCTGACCCCTGTTTTCCTGGGTTACGTTGGGATATTGCCCAGGATTCTGGAGGGTGCCAGCTGCGGCACCGATACCGAGCAACTCCACCGCTTGAAACCTGCTGACCACGCGATAGGAGCTGACTTCGATCCCTAGCAGCGCGCAGGTAGCGGATGTAATGAAGGTGCCAAGTTGCGGGTGCTTGGCGGCGTAGAGCGCATGCAATGCATCGAGGTCGGGGTCAGGGATGGTTTGGGCGTGGCCGATGGCGGAGATCGCGATGGCCTGCTCGTAGTCGATCTGCGCATTGGTGCGGTTGTCGACAAGAAACGACACCTCGGCGTTGCGCATCAGATTGGCGTATTTCTGCGTGCCGCGCAGGGTGGCGATGACCAGATAGCGAAGGTCGGCGGTGTGCGCGAACGCCATCAGGCTGGTGTAGGGCTGGCTGTGCTGTTGCGTGGCCAGCACGCCCTGCAATTGTGTCTTCAGCAACTGGTCGACGCGGGAGAACAGGGCATCATCGGTCATCAGTGCGGTTCCAGAATGGCGGGTGACGCGCCATGGGCTGCCTGGGAGTATAGACAATTCCTGCCGAAAAACCGGACACGTGTGGACGTCCCCCGTCAAGCGTATTCTGCTGTTGCTTTTGAAGTTTCGTGTTGCGCTCTGACGCCATGTTTTGAAGCGTGTGAATAGCTCCCGCCAATCGAAAAGATTCCTGCAAAGGCCGATTCTGCGGCAGGTTTTTGCTCCTGCAAAACCTGCATACTGAACATCCATGTGCAAAAAGGGCCGCTTCAAGTTCAGGGCATTGCTCGACGATCCGGCGGTGCTGGCCGCGATGGCGTACGCAGCACATGGATGTGCAAGTGTCGCGAGCGCAGGCGACGGCATGGGGCTTCGGTGCCCGCGGCGCAGGTGCTGCCCCGGATGAAGCCGACAAGCCAGCCGGACGCTCGCTCCTGCCCGCGCGAGCCGGCTGATATGGCAACCAACCACAGGACGCTGACCTCGACAAGCTGTCAAATCGCTCAGGTCTCATGGCGCCGCTGGCTGCGTTAGCGTGAGCGCGCCGCGCTGCATTGACGCGGCGCCCGCCATCGAGGATGTCATGCTATTGAGCAACCCGCGCAACCGCCCATCACTGCCGCAAGACGACAATCCGCGGGAGCAGCAGCTGCGCCGCGACCAGATTGCCGGTGCCGAGCAGACCTACCAGTGGACGGACCAAGTGAGCAGCCTCCCGGGGGTGCCGCTGGCCAGATCGGTGCCCGACGATGATCGTCCGACAATCGCATGGTTGCTCGAAGTGGCAGAGGTCGCGATCGATATCGCGGCCAACCAATTGCTGGTAAAAATTTCAGGCGGCGACCGCCTGCTCGCCCAGTCCGGTGGGCCCGCGCTTCAGTCACATCTTGACGACATGCGCCGGACGGTTGCTGTCATCAGACGCGAGCACGAGACGCCAGGCGCGAGTGTTCTGGGCGTTGTCGCGCACGCGGCTTCAGCGCTGGCTTGCATGCATCGAATCCGATTGAATTCGCAACTCGACGCGCTGCAGGCTCTGATCGCGTCCAGTTACCTCGACGACAGTGCCCCGCGCGGGCTGGAGCGCTATCGCAATCTGTTTATCACCCTGCCCTTGCCGGCCATAGCTGACGAGTTCATGCAGAATGACGCGTTCGCGCGCATGCGTGTCGCTGGCCCAAACAGCTTACTGTTGCAAGGCATCGAGCAGCTGCCAGCCAATTTCCGTCTCAGCAATGCGCAGTACCAGCAAGTCATGGGGGCGACCGACGATCTGGCCAGCGCATTGTCGCAACAGCGCCTCTATTTGATTGACTACGCCGAGCTCCAGACGCTGGTGCCAGGTACCACTGATGGCGCGCAGAAGTACGTCAGCATGCCGATCGCGCTGTTTGCTGTTCCCAGCGGCGGCCGCTCACTGGTGCCAGTTGCAATTCAGTTGGGACAGCAGCCGGATTCGAATACGATGTTTCTGCGTGTTGATTCCAACGCCAGCCCCGGGTGGTGGGCTTGGCAGATGGCGCGCAACATGGTGCAGGTTGCCGAGGGCAACTACCACGAGTTGTTTGTGCATCTGGCGCGCACGCATCTGTTGATTGAGGCCTTCGCCGTGGCGACGCATCGGCAGCTCGCCGCTGAGCATCCCGTCAATGCGCTGCTGTTGCCGCATTTCGAAGGCACGCTGTTCATCAACAATGCGGCAGCCGGAAGCCTGATCGCCGCCGGCGGTCCGATCGATATGATCTTTGCGGGAACGATTGCGTCCACCCAGAAAACTGCCGTCGCCGGTCGCCTGGGGTTCGATTTCTATGCCTACATGTTGCCCAGCAACCTCAAGCAGCGACGCGTCGATGATGCCAGGGCGCTGCCCGACTATCCCTACCGCGATGATGCGCTGCTGGTCTGGAACGCAATACATGATTGGGTGCGCGACTACGTGAATGTCTACTATCACGGCGACGCCGACATCCTCGCCGACTACGAGCTCATCGCATGGACCACCGAGCTGCAGTCGTTGGGCAAGATCAAGGGCTTTACTGTGATCAGCAGTCGCGCACAGTTGACTGAAGTGCTGACGATGATTGTTTTCACTGCGAGTGCGCAACACGCCGCGGTGAATTTTCCGCAACGCACCTTGATGAGTTATGCACCGGCCATCAGCGGCGCAGCCTGGGCACCCGCGCCGGTTCCGACACCGGTACCCACCGAAGCGGAATGGTTGAAAGTCCTACCGCCGATTCCACAGGCGCAGCAGCAGCTGAGCACGCTGTGGCTGCTCGGCTCGGTGCTTTATCGCCCGCTGGGCGACTACCGCCTCAATCACTGGCCGTACCCGAGCTGGTTCCGCGATCCGCGCATCACGCAAAGCGGTGGGCCGCTGCAGCGATTTCAGGCGGCACTCAAAGTTGTCGATGCCCAGATCGACGAGCGCAACCTGCAGCGTGCAGTGCAGTACGAGTACCTCAAGCCGAGCCTGATTCCGACCAGTATCAACATCTGACGTTGATGCTACGTGCCGATTTGGCGCGCGCTGGCGCTTTCACCTTCGACCGAAGCGCGCGCCCACAAACGCTGTGCGAAATAAGCACTGCGGTCGCGAGGCACCGGGGCAAAATCCAGACGCAATATTCAGGATTCTCTCCGCGAAGCTGAAAGTCAACCTGCAAAGTCTTACAGCTCTCCGGTTGAATCCATTCGGCATACCTTTACGCACGATGACTTTGCGACAGCAAATTCATCGACTGCGGTCGCGGACTTTAGTCGCCATCGCCTACAACAGGGGAGCAAAGCATGATGGATCCAACGGATCTGGCGGCGTTGCAGCGCCGATTGAGCGGCCAGATCTTGCTGCCGGGCGAGAGCGCCTATCAATCCGCGGTTGCAATCGACAATGGTCGCGTGCAATTGCGTCCGCGATTTATCGTGCAGGCCAACAGCACCCAGGACGTCGTACTCACACTGCAGTTCGCGCAGCAGCACGGTCTGCGGTTGACTACCAAAGGGGGTGGTCACAGTGCCGCAGGTTACAGCCTGAATGCCGGCGGCATCGTGCTCGATCTGAGCTTGATGACGCGTATTCAGCTCGATATCGACAAGCGTGTGGTCAAGGTGCAGATGGGAGCACGCTGGCACGATGTCTATGTCTATTTAATCAATGCAAACACCGGCTTGATCCCGATCGGCGGCGGTTGTCCCACGGTGGGTATTCCGGGTTTCATGCAGGGCGGCGGCTACAGTTTTGTGTCGCGCTCCTATGGTCTGAGTGTCGACAACTTGCTGGCAATTACCCTGGTAACGGTTGACGGAAAAGTAAGGCGCCTCAGCGCCGATGCGGCTGATGTCGGCGACCGTGATCTGTTCTGGGCCTGTCGCGGCGGCGGCGGAGGCAATTGGGGCGTCGCGGTCGAGATGGAAATCTGTGTGCACTACCCGAATACCGAGAAAATGCTGACTGGCGGCATTCGCTTTGCGCCGGAACGCGCGCACGAAGTGCTCAGCTTCTACAACGAATGGGTGGAGTCGCTGCCCAACGAAATGGCGGTGTACGGAATCTGGGGACAGAGTCCCGATCCGTCCAATCCCAATGCTCAGATTCAGACCTTTGGTTTCACCGCGATCTACAACGGCGATTTCCAGGAGGGCGCAAAGTTGTTGCAGCCACTGCTGGAGCTGGGCCCGCTGACCGTGTCACTCAACCAGATCACACTGCCCGAGTTCGAGCTGATCAACGGCGCCACCACCCTGGTCGGCAATCGCAGTGCCTATATCCGCGCCGGCATGATGCCGCCAGGCGCGTTCAAGCCTGAGGCGATCGAGGTATTCGAGCGTTTCATGGCGAGCGCGCCATCGAAAGACAGCTTTATTGTCTGGACCCATGCCGGCGGCCACATCGAAGAAATTCCGGACAGTTCAACCGCGTTCGCGCACCGCAGCGCGCGTTTCGTGCCGGAACTCAAAGCGATCTGGACCAACCCACAGGACGCGCGCGCGAATATCGAATGGGCGCATGCGTTCTTCGAAGCGCTGCAACCGTTTTTCAGCGGCGCCTACGTCAACTATATCGATCCGCTGCTCGGCTCATGGGCGCAGCGGTATTACCTCGACCACTATCCGCGCCTGCTGCAGATCAAGCAGCAGTGTGATCCGAACAATTTCCTCGCCTTTCAGCAAGGTGTTGGCTCGTTGTTTGAGCCCGACCTGTCGCAGCCGCTGGATCTGGCGCCGTTGAACCGTACCTGTGTTGAATGAGCTTGGCACGGGGGCGGACTCCCCCGGCTCGCTTCCGTCGCCAAGCTCTCTTTTTTTACGCGCATTGCCCTGGAGCCCAGCATGATTTCGATTGTCGCCAAGTGGAGCATTCTCCCCGGTAAGCACGAGCAAGCCGCCATTGCGTTAAAAGACCTCGCTGGTCGGGTCGAACGCGAAGAGCCGTTCGTGCCGATGTACACGATCCACATTCCAGATTTCAAATCCGCCTCGTTTCCGATTCCCTCCGACGCCGATGTCGTGTTTTTTTCTGTGTTCGATGACGCGGCCGCGTTCCAGAAACATCTCGATGGGCCGGTATTTCGCGACTGGCTGGCGCTGCACAAGGATCTGTTCCTGTTCAATAGCGGAAACCTGTTTGTCGTGTCGGAAATGATCGATCGCATAGCCGGCTATGTACGGCAGTCGATGGTTACCCCGACGCCTGACTGTATTTGATCCTCATACCTGCCGCCCTCGCCCATCGGAGCTCCGCCCATGCATGCCAGATCCCTACGCCAGAGCCTGTTGACGACCCTGATAATCACCAGCTTGGCTGGCTGTGCCGGCAAGCAAGCGAGTTTCAATGACGATAAGGTCATGTCCGATGTGGTCCCGATCACGGCCGTGCCACCACCGATCGATCCCACGATCGACAACTGCAATGTCACTACGCCAGACACGGCCGTGACGACAGCGTTGCTGACCACGGGCACGCCCTGTCAGCCACAGTTTGTGGCACCGTTCGATCTCGACGGTCTGCAGCACGGTTTCGACTATTACTCGTGGCTCACCTTTATTGCTCTGAACGCACCCAGTGATGGCGTCGCGCCCGCGCCGGGCAACGACGCCGATACGCAATGGGAAGAATGGCGCGAGATTTCCGATGTGATGTTGGCGGGTGGCGCGACACCCGGTGGCTTTGATTCGCCGCGGGTCGTTCCCGATGCCTGCAAAACGATCACTGGCGCCAAGTCATTGCGCATCGTGCGGCGCGCGGGATTGAACAAAGCGGGCACCCATCCATCCGAAGTCACCAGCGAAGTGGATCAGCCGTTCGATAGCGGCCCGCTGATCGACCAGAACGGCAATTTCGTGCGCTACGAGATTCTGATCAATGAACCGATGTTTGAGTACATCGTGCAGAACCAGCTTTACAGCAAGGCGGGGCAGAACGCATTTGTCGGGCCGGTTGCATTTCCTGAGGGCAACAACGCCAGCGGCAGCACCGGCACCATGGGCGCCATCATGGTCAAGGCAGCATGGAAAGTGATGGGCGCCGGCGATGACCAGAGCAAGTTCCATATCACGCAGGCGTTGGCTTACAACCCACCTTCAACCAATCCCAGGATCGACGAATCCTGCAGCGCAGTCACGTTGGGCCTGGTGGGCTGGCATGCCGCGCACAAGACTGCAGATGCGCCGCAGTGGATCTGGTCCACTTACGAGCAGGTGAGCAATGTGCCGAGCGATGCGGATGTTGCCAAGGGCGGATTGAATTCACACTACAACTTCTACAACGCCAGTTGCGCCCCCGGGAAGTGTCCGGTCAACGAGCCACCACCGCGACCGTGGAATCCGGACATCCAACCGTTTCCCAACGGGTTCAAGAGCCAGATTACGCGCGTTACCGCGCTGACTGATGCCACCGACACGCTCAATGCGAGTTTCCAACCGATCCTCGCCGGTACCGTTTGGGGTAACTACGAGTTGATCAGTACGCAGTGGCCGACCGACGCCAACAGCAAGATTGATCCGACCGGTGTCCCGGCCCCGGTGTTCCTTGCCAATACCACATTGGAAACCTACACCCAGGGCGAAGTGCCGCAGGCCTCGTCCAGTTGTATTGACTGCCACAACAACGCAGCGGATACCACCGGAAGAGCCTCCGACTTCACCTTCATTCTGGAACGCGCGCAGTAGCGGGTTGATCGTTTTCGCCAGCGTCTGAGTAACGCCAATGCCTGATTAGCGCCAATGTCTGATTAGCGCCAATGTCTGATTAGCGCCAATGTCTCATCAACGCCAATGTCTCATCAACGCCAAAGTCCCATCACGGAATCTGATGCCATGAGCACACCCGCACCAACGCCTATCGTTACGCCGCTGCAAACCTTCGTAGATCTGTCCGCCCTGCTTACCGGCATTGCCGCCGGCAATCTGGCGCCAAGTGTCGATCCAAAAAACATCAAACAGGTTTACTTCAATTATGCGCAGCAACAGGCGGGCGCGACCTTCGACAATCTGCTGAAGATATACCGGGAGAATTCAACCCAGCCGGCGGGAAAAATCGCCAGTCTCATTCTCGACCAATCCGGTCCCGACATCCGCTTCCTCGCGCGCAGTGTGATGTTGATGTGGTATCTGGGCAGCTGGTACGCCCCGGCAGATCTGGCCAAGGCCGGCACCGACACACCGCCGCCCAATAGCGTGGTGATCTCGTCGGCTGCCTACACGCAGGGCTGGGCCTGGAACGTTGCCCAGGCGCATCCCATGGGCTTCAGCAATTTTCAGTTCGGTTACTGGGCCAGCAATCCGCCCACCCTCATCGACTTTGTTGGAGGTAACTCCTAATGTCCGCCACGCCATCACGATCCCCGACTTCGCCATCGCCATCCGCGCCCGCCCAATACGATGTCGTCATCGTCGGCGCTGGCGTCTCCGCCGCAATGATTGCGAAACAGCTCGGCCTCGCCGGCAAAAAAGTATTGATATTGGAAGCCGGTGCGCGCATTCCATCCAACAACAACGACTTCATGGAACGCTTTTACAAGGCCGTGGCCAAGGTGCCCGAGGTGCCCTACACGCCGGACATTTTCACGCCATCGGGTAGTCTGTCGCTCACCGATCCGACCACCCTCAATGCTGGTCGCCCCAACACCATGACGCTCGACCACAGCTCCTGGCAGGATCCGAGCAAGGCGTACATGATCCAGCAAGGCCCGCTGCCCTTCAGCAGCACCTACGAACGAATCGCCGGTGGCACCATGCGGCACTGGCTGGGCACCAGTCTGCGCAATGTGCCGAACGATTTCAAGATGTATAGCGCTTACGGAAAGTTTGTCGACTGGCCGCTCAGCTACGACGATATCGAGCCCTGGTATGAGAAAGCCGAGTGGGAAATCGGCGTATCGGCCGACAAGTCAACGCAGGCCTATCTGGGCATTACCTTTGGGTCGAACTACCAATACCCGATGAAGCCGATTCCGCCTTCATTGGTCGACGATGCTGTGACCAAGGCAGTCACGGGCCAGAACTTCGAAGGCATACCGCTGGTGGTTACCGAAACCCCAGCAGGCCGCAACTCGCAGCCATATCAGAATCGTCGCGTTTGCGCCGGCAACACCAACTGTATTCCGATCTGCCCGATCCAGGCCAAGTACGATCCCAGTGTCACGCTCAACGCAGCGCTGGATACCGGCAACGTCACGCTCATGGTGCAGACCGTCGCCAACGAAATCATCGTCGACAAGAATGGTCTGGTCAGCCAGATCAATTACATACAATACGAAGACAACCTCGGCCCGGCTACTGCGCGCGGTTCGGTTTCGGCCAAGCGCTATGTGCTCGCATCGCATGCAGTGGAAACCCCGAAGCTGTGCTTCATGTCCACCAACGGCGGCAAGACACCCAACGGTGTTGCCAACAGCAGCGGACAGATGGGCAAGAATCTGATGGACCACCCGCTGTATCTGGCGTGGGCATTGGCGCCACAGCCCGTGTATGGTTTTCGCGGGCCGCTGGCAACTTCGGGCATCGAGAGCACGCGCGATGGCGAGTTCCGCAAGGATCGCGCCGCCTTCCGTATTGAGATCGGCAACGAAGGCTGGAATTTTTCGATTGGCGATCCGTGGACGACCACGCTGGACTTCATCAATGGCATGAACGTCAGCCAGCTCAACCCTCAGCCACCGGCAACTTCAGCGCCGCAAGCTCTGTGGGGACCGGACCTGGTCAAGGCAATGAACGATGGACTCTCGCGTCAGTTCCGCCTCGGATTCCTGGTTGAACAATCGCCCGAGGAAAGCAACTACGTCACCCTGTCCAAGACCGAGTACGATCATCTCGGCCTGCCGCGTCCGCAGATCGTCTACGACCTTTCGCCCTACACGCGCGCTGGCTTCGCCGCCGCTAAGCAAGCTGCCGACGCCATCTTCAAGATGATGGGCGCGACACAGTTCACTACCTCACCAGCGGCGAACGACCCTTCCGGTTTTGACGTCATCATCGATGGCAAGCCCGATCGCCTGAAGTTTTTCGGCGCAGGCCACATCGTTGGCACGTATCGCATGGGCGACGATCCAACAACTTCCGTTGTTGACGCCAATCAGCGTTCCTGGGATCACAAGAATCTATTCCTCGTCGGCAGCGGTACTTTTTGTACCGTCGCCACGGCGAATCCGACATTGACCATTGCGGCATTGGCGCTGAGGGCGGCGCAGACCGTTTTGGAGGATTTGAGCTGACACGAAACGCAATGCGACAGAACCACGGAATGTAATCAGGAACAGCGACCCGAGGTGGCTCATGGACGCAAAGACAGAAAGGGGCTTCTTCCGGAGTGTTCTCGAAAGTTGCGGTTGCCGCCTTGGTCGCATTTGTCAGCGCGGGTAGCGCACCTTGGTTGGGCCCTCCGCTTTGGAAGCGAGTGTTTCGTCCACCGCATATGGGTGAGCTGGTGTTCAGGCAAAACTATCAGAGCAGCGATATCGCGAATGTCGACACGGCGGCGGTCAACACCGCAGGTGAGTGTTCGATGATCTGCGAGACCAATGAGCGCTGCAAGGCGATGACCTGCGTCATGCATTCGGCTGAACCCGGCGGAATCTGCTGGCTCTAAAATGCGGTTCCCGTTTTAACGCCGCATCCGCAGATGGTGTCAGCGAAAAAGGAATTTCCGTAGCCTTGGATTAGCTCACTCACTCAAAAGGCAAGATGCAAGCATTACCAATTGAATCGTGGATCAAGCTCATGACTTAGACCATGCTTAGCAGTGCTCGCTTCAAGTCGACGCTGTCGATGCTGCCCATCTGCCTCACCTTGTATATCGCTCGCCGACCACGCAACTTCGAGACTTTCCGATGCCACTAGCTCCGCAGCATCCCTACCACCCGATCATCTATGTACGCGGTTTCGCCGCGACTCAGGGCGAGATCGAGGAGACCGTTTCCGACCCATATATGGGTTTCAATATTGGCTCGACCAAGTCGCGCGTGGCCTGGACCGGCGACGTTAAACGCTTCTATTTCGAATCGCCACTGGTGCGTTTGATGGGCGACCACAAGTACGAGGACGTGTTCGTGGATGGCGACGACCTGGTGGCGGTCGATAATCCCGATCAGTCGGTGCCGTATCGTTGCATCGTTATCTACCGCTATTACGATGAAGCGTCGAAGCATTTTGGTAATGGTGGCGGCACGCCTCCGATTGCCCACTTTGCCAAGGGGCTGGACAAGTTGATCCTGCGGTTGCGCGACAAGGTGTGCGCCAATCCGGACAACAAGATCACGCCAGCGGATTTCCGTGTGCACCTCGTCGCCCATTCTATGGGTGGCCTGGTCTGCCGCGCCTTCTTGCAGAACATAAAGCTTGGTTCGGCCGAGGCGCGTGGTGCGGTGGACAAACTGTTTACTTACGCTACGCCACACAACGGTATCGATATGCGCATTGTGCGCAACGTACCGGGCTGGCTTTCGTTTGGCGACGTCAACAATTTCAATCGCGAGAAGATGGCTGGATACCTTGACGTGCCCGTCGGCGACGATGTGTCACTGGTGAAGAACTTTCCGCCGGAACGCATTTTCAATCTGGTTGGCACCAACCCGCGTGACTATACCGTCGCCGGTGGCATCTCAGCCTGGGCCGCGGGCGACGCGAGTGATGGGCTGGTGCGGATCGAAAATGCCACCACGCACGGCATCGGCGCCGAAGGGAATGACGTGGGTTCGCCGCGCGCGTTTGTGCACCGCAGTCACTCGGGCCCTTACGGCATCGTGAATTCCGAAGAGGGCTACCAGAATCTTACTCGCTTCCTGTTCGGCGCCCTGCGTGTCGACGGCATTCTGGACATCGACGACATCACGCTGCCACAGGAAGTACAGAAGGCCTTCGGCGAAGGCAAGACCGTGCATGCTTCCTACCAGTTTGAGATCGCAGCCAGCGTACGCGGTTGTCAGTGGCAGATGACGCGACGCGAAGTGCGCGAGAACTCGGCCATTTTCCGCAGCTACAGCGAACTGTTTCCGCGTTCAGATGGCCCCGTCCGACCGCCCGACCGCAGCCGAAGTCCGCATCTGTTTTCGGTATTTCTCGATCCGCGTAAAAGCGTCAAAGCTTCAAAATCGGTCAGCTTCGCCTTTGACATCAAGGTGATGGTGCCCGATTACGAAGTGGGCGGTTCCATTTTTCTGAAGCGCCATTACGAGGGCGGGTTCATCTATCGCGAGCTGATTCTAGTCGAAGCTTTTCCGGACGATACAGCCCATGGCGGTTGGCGAATCAAGTATGGCTACCAGGACATCAATCCCGGCAAGCCCGGCAAAGACGCGGTGACGCGCGCGCTGGATGGTACTGCGGGTTCCGGCCTTGCTTTTGATATTCCGATTGAGCAAAAAGCCAGACCTGGGCTGCGCGGCACGCTGCGCATTGAAGCGCGGTCATGGCGTTGAGCAATCGGAGCACGCGCGCGTTTTAGATTTCAATCATTCAAGCAAGCGCCGGGTGATTTTTCCTGGCTGCTGACGAAGAAAGCGCAACCCGCGAAATAAAGCGGGTGCATTAGGCGCGGCGGTGCACTCGGCTCGAGGCACCGTGCGCATCTTCGCAACCGGGAGCGCGTCGCACTGCTGCATCACGCTCAGCGCGTATCTATCGCACCGCGATCCAGTCAGGTCATGCCCGGACCTGCGCCCTGCTTCACTTCATCCGTAGCGGCTGATCGCTGCATGGTCGGAATTTCTGCGCCGGTGTTGCACTTGGTTCGCTGACGCACAGACGTTTTTGCGTGCGCTTCGTACCTTCCATCCTCAGGCTGCGGATGAAAATCACACGGTGATCTTTCTTAGCTGCTGCGACTTTGGCACGGCTCCGGCGCTGAATAAGTTCAGCTTTACCGGGTTGCGATTCTTCAGAGGAGATGGAAATGAATAAACTTAAAAGTGTGATGAGCCGGGATGTACAGGTAATCAGCCCGGACGATACGATCGAACATGCTGCGCAGCAGATGCGAAAATCCAACTTCGGTATGATGCCGGTGGGCGAGAACGATCGCATGATCGGTGCGATCTCGGATCGGGACATCGCAATCCGCGCTGTAGCCGATGGCCTGGGCCCGAGCACCAAAGTACGTGACATCATGTCCGCCGGCATCGTCTGGGCGTACGAGGAAGACTCGGTGGACGATGCGGCCAAGCTTATGAGCCAGCACCAGATCCGACGCTTGCCGGTGGTAAACGTTGACAAGCGGTTGGTCGGGATCGTGGCACTGGGTGACTTTGCCGTCGAGCGATCCGATATGGATGCCGCTGGCGAGGCACTCTCTGAAATCTCGAAGCCCGCGTAACGCATTGGATCCAGTGTACACCGGGTCGGCGTACTTCACGTCGTTGCTACCCCACGTCCTTGCTACTCCACGTCCTTGCTACTTGCTACTTCACGTCCTTGCTTCGCCACATCACCTTGCTGCTTCACGCTCCTGTTACTTCACATCACCTAGAGTCCAGTGTGGGCCGATCAACAGGTTCAGGCGCTGCGCCAGCAATCGGTGCGGCAGGTGAGTGGTTACCACCATCTCGACACGCTGTGCCTTGTCTTCGATGCTGACGCGCGCATTTGCATCAGTGTCAACAGTCGCAGCAGAAACCTCCTCTGGCTCGGCCTGAGCATCGCGCCAGCGCTGCATGAACGTGGCTTCGCGCAGCGTTTGCTCGAGCGCAAGCGCCAGGTCTTGCGGAGATTGTCCGGACCACGCGAACTGCGCGTCACTGCCATGCGCGGACGCCAGGTCAGTGACATGTATGTAATAGCGGGTCATGCGCGCATCCTCTTGGGCGAGCTGACACCATGCCACACCCGACGTCGCCGGTAAACCGGCACCGCGGCGACTGAAGCCTGCTAGGCCCGAGTCGAGCAAGCTTTAGAACCTGCATCCTCGAATCGTCTGGTCTCGTGGCGCCTTGAAATTATTTGGCGCATGCTCCGGTCCACCATGGACAACGGTCTACCGGTTACAACGGTCTACCGGTTACAACGGTCTACCGGTTGCAACCGTCCAATAGCGACAACGGCCCAATAGTGATAAATGGATGAGACAACTATGGTCAAGCAATTTCTGAATCGACTTGTGCTCTCTGCAGTGATCGCCGGTTCTGCGGCTGGCCTCGCTCACGCTGCCGCAACCCCGGCGGCGCCGGCGGGAATGCAGAAAGCGACTTTTGCCGGTGGATGTTTTTGGTGCATGGAGCAACCGTTCCGTGGGCTGACGGGGGTTGAGTCGGTGCTTTCGGGTTACACCAGTGGACTTACGGTTGACCCGAGTTACGAAGCTGTCTCTTCCGGCGGAACCGGGCATGCCGAGGCAGTCGAGGTGGTGTTCGATCCGCGCTTGATCAGCTACGCCAAGCTGCTGGAAGTTTTCTGGCGCAACATTGATCCGACGGTAAAGGATCGACAGTTCTGTGATGCGGGCAATCAGTACCGCAGCGGGATCTATGTGCACTCGAAGAGACAGCGTTTAGCGGCGGAGGCTTCGCTCGCGGCGTTGCAGCGTCATTCGCGGTTCAATGGGCAGGCGCTGTATACCGAGATCGTCGATGCCAGTCCGTTTTATGCAGCTGAGGAATACCATCAGGATTACGCGACCAAGAACCCCAAGCGCTACAACTATTATCGGTGGAACTGCGGCCGCGATGCGCGACTAGAAAAAGTCTGGGGCGCGGCGCCACAACATTGACGTATCAAGGAACACTTATTCATGAAGCGCAGACAGATCTTTTCTATTGGCGCCGCTGCCGTCGGCGCGGGAGTGCTATCCATGAGTTTCTTTCGCAAGACAGTGGCGACCGAGCGCGCTGGCCGTTTTGAAATTGAGCGCAGCGAGACTGAGTGGCGCAAGAAACTTAGTCCTGCGCAATTTTACGTGTTGCGCGAGCACGGCACCGAGCGTGCCGGCAGCAGTCCGCTCGACCACGAAAAGCGCAAGGGTACGTTCAACTGCGCGGGCTGCGATCTGCCGCTGTATGCGTCAGAGAAGAAATTTGACTCCGGCACCGGCTGGCCAAGTTTCTTCGAGCCACTGCCCAATGCCATCGGCACCAGCGAAGATCGGAGTTTTTTCAGTAAGCGCACCGAGGTGCACTGCCGGCGCTGCGGCGGACACCTGGGCCATGTGTTCAACGATGGCCCCGCCCCAACCGGATTGCGCTATTGCATGAACGGCGTGGCGATGTCCTTTGCGCCAGCCGGTTGAGCAACGGTTCTCTCGCCCTGGTCGCAGCGACGGCAGTTGAAAACAGCAAGCCCTCACCCGGTACTACTTTGCTTGCAGGCCCGGGACGATGGTGATCGTCGCCCGGTGATACGGCGCACCTTGCTCAAGCGTTGCGCCTGGATTCTGGCGCTTTACTGCTCGGGTTTTGTGTCACCACGCCAGCACTGACAGTAACGGTAGCGGATGTGCGTAGGTTTGTTGTGCAACACACAAACATTCCTCGCCGTCGCCCACACTGCGCGAGCCACGACCCACAGCCGTTGAGAGTTCGCCATGATCTGCCGCCCTGGCAGCGCCAGGCAGCGAGCTGTTCGGGGCAACCGCGGTGTTTCGCACGCGCGCGTGCGAAGATATCGGGACAGTGGGCGAGCATAGCCTTCCTCGCAGGGGCGAAATGAACGAGTCACCTTCCATCGGCATGGCCGATCTGCGCCTTGGCGAAGCGTTGCGCTTCGTCGTGGCGAACACTTTGCAGTCAGTCATGGCAAGCACACTACTTGCTGTGCTTCTGGTCATTCTGTTGCGTGCGTCGATCAGTCTTTGGCCGGCATTGATCTGGCTGTTCGCGTTGGTCTGCGTCGGCGCAGTGCGCGTGCGCCTGCGCCTGAGCGTCGCGCGCTTTACTCCGAACGCAGCGACGAAGCGACGGTACCTGGAACACTTCAGCGCCTGCGCGCTGGCGACCGGCGGGATTTGGGCCTGTGCACCCTGGATGCTGAGCACCGGCGGTGACCGCACCCTTCAGTCGGTAGTGTTGCTGGCCTGCGCGGCGATCGCAACCGGTGGCGCATTCGCGTCGCTGGCATCGCTGCGCACGGCCTTCGCCATCTTTTGGCCACCCATGCTGGCTCCGGTGCTTTTCGGCTTGCTCAACACCAGTCAGCTCTACTTGATTGTTGCGGGAGTTGCCGTGGTCTTGAGCCTGGTGCTATCGCGAATGCTGCTGGTGCTCAACCATCAGTTCGTGGAGCAGGTGGATCTGCGTCAACGCAATGCCGAATTGTTGCTGGCACTACAGCAACGAACCGCCGACGCAGAGGCAGCCAATGAAGCGAAGACGCGCTTCCTGGTGGCCGCCAGTCACGATCTGCGTCAACCCATGCATGCCATTGCGATTCGCACGCGCGCCCTGCTTGAGCAATCACTGCCACCCGATGCGCATGCGGTTGCGGTGCGACTTGATCGATCGGTCGTTGCCATGCAAAGTCTGTTTGACGCCTTGCTGGATATCTCCAAGCTCGACGGCGGCGCGATACAACCGCTGATCGTGCCGTTCTCGTTGAACACCTTGTTTGAAAAACTGACTGAGAGCTATGCCGACATTTCGGTGCAGCAGGGTGTAAGTCTCAACGTTGAGGAGACCCAACTTGGGGTGGCGAGCGACGTCGTGCTGCTTGAACGCATCCTGCGCGAGCTGCTGGACAATGCCATGCGCCATGCGGCCAACAGCAGCGTGTCCGTGCAGGCGCGATTGATCGGCGACGAAGTCGTCATTGCGGTACGCGATACCGGCAAGGGCATTGCGCACGATCAACAGGTAACTATCTTCAAGGAATTTGTACAGCTGGATAACCCGGAGCGCGATCGGCGCAAAGGCTTGGGGCTGGGTTTGGCCATTGTCGAACGGGTGGCGCGCGAGCTTGGTCATCGGCTGGAGTTGGAATCGACGCCTGGACAGGGCGCGTGCTTTCGCATCGTTGTGCCGGCCGCGCCTCTGGAGCCCAGTATCGAAACCGCCCAGACAACGCGCGCGCCCGTCAAGGTGCTGCCGGTGCAGGACTTGGTCATTGCTTTGCTCGACGACGATCCCGACGTGCTGGAAGCCATGAGCCTGTTGCTGACGCGCTGGAAATTCAAGGTGATCGCTGCGACCCAAAGCGCCGATCTGGAAATTGACTTGAGTCGCCAGGACGCTCCACCGGACTTGTTGATTTGCGATTACCGCCTTGCCGAGAAGCGCAACGGCCGCCAGGTTATCAACGATTTGCGTCGCCACTATGGCCGCGAGCTGCCGGCACTGCTGATTACCGGCGATATCCGCGCGATCGAAGTCGCCGGCGATGGTCAGGATATTACTGTGCTGCTCAAGCCGATCGCGCCGGAGATATTGCGCGACATGATCGTGACGCATTTGGCTGGATCAACTGCGCGCTGATATGTCGGTGGCCGTTGGGGCGTGAATTCAAGCGCGTCATGCTCAGCGCTTGCACTTGCTGCGCTCATGCTCCGGAAAGATTAACCTGCTTCAACATTTCTGCAATCACGCCGGCATAGTCGGCCTGGCCGAAAATCGCCGAGCCAGCAACAAACGTGTCGGCGCCCGCCGCAGCAATCTGACTAATATTGTCGGGTTTGACACCGCCGTCGACCTCAAGGCGAATGGATTTTCCACCCGCGGCGACATGCGCGTCGATGCGCGCACGTACGCGGCGCAACTTGTCCAGCGTCGACGGTATGAAAGACTGGCCGCCAAAGCCAGGGTTGACTGACATCAGCAAGATCAAGTCGACTTTGTCGAGCACATGATCCAGCCAGGCCAGCGGTGTTGCCGGATTGAACACCAGCCCGGCCTGACAGCCGTGATCTCGAATCAAGGACAAGGTGCGATCGACATGCCTTGAGGCCTCGGGATGAAACGACAGAAGACCGGCACCGGCCTTGGCGAACATCGGCACGATCGCGTCGACCGGCTCCACCATGAGATGCACATCAATCAGGTGGTCGCCGACATGTGGTTTGATCGCCGCGCAGACCAGCGGGCCGATAGTCAGGTTGGGCACGAAGTGGTTGTCCATCACATCGAAATGGATCCAGCCGGCGCCTGCGGCCAATACATGTCGCACCTCTTCGCCGAGTCTTGCGAAATCGGCGGACAAGATGCTGGGTGCGATTACGGCGGATTGTTTGCTGGACGGGGCGCTCAAGTGATAGCTCAGCTTGGGTTGTGGTGAGCAATTGTAGAGCGGGTCCTGGTACATTGCTGCTGTGTTCGAATTTGTCGCCCCGCACTTTCCCGAGCAATCAGCGCACCACGAGCACCGGCAGTGTCGAATGGGTGAGTACTTTCTGGGTTTCGCTACCGAGAACCAACGCGCTGATGCCGCGCCTGCCGTGAGATGCCATCACCAGAAGGTCTGCGCCCACGTGTTGACAGGCTTCCAGGATGCCTTTGTAGGGCTGCATGGAAGTCACACGCTCGCAATGCACTTCGCCTGCGCCGTGGGCACGAGCAATTGAGGTAGCGTCGGCGAACACGCGCGCGGCGATGGCGCCTGTCTGCTGCGCGAATTCATCACTGCTGATCATGGGTACGAACGGATACGGAGTCACGGCAAGCACCTGTGGCGCATAGGGTTCAGCGACCCAGATCAGCGAAAGCCTGGCGCCCAACGATTTGGCCAGCTGCGCACCACTGGTCACCGCACGCGCGGAAAGTTCGCCACCGTCAATTGCCACTGCAATGTGTTTGTACATGGTGTCGCTCCAAAGGCGGTGCCGGGCCAGGTGTTTGGTTGCGCGCTAGCTTAGCGCTGTGTTGCAGCTCCGGTTTGATCTGGATCAACTCCTTTGATCAGCATCAACTCCGCACGCGAGCCTGCACGCTGGCGTCATAGCCGCGAACGCAAACAACGGCCACCGCCTATGGATTCGGAAGTATGTGCTGACCGAAACGGGGGGCTGTGATGGGGCCAGCGCCGAGGCCATCATTTGGATCGTGGCGTACTTCACATGGGCACCTTTGCGAAGTACGCCGCCTGGCAGGGCTTGTCATGTTGGGCGGCATGCAAGCATGGTGGCCCGGCGCCTATTGTCTCAAGCCTCGAACCAGTGGCGCTCGTCTTCGGTGCGAATCGGTTGGCGCAGTCGAAGTGTTCTTGGGCACCATACCGCCGACAGTCGTCGCCGCCACGGCATTCTTGTTGTTGCCCGAGCCGTCGACTCGCGAAGCCTTCCATAGCCCACGGATTACGGCCATCGTTTCCGATGGCCGCTCCGTGGTCAACGCCGTGATTGGCCTTGCACGACGCTATGGAACGCACGACGTACTGAACACGAAGTGGGAACGATCCCGCGTTCAACCCGATGCCCTTGGAGGCACTGTTACCCTATAGTCTGCCGCGGTCAATGTCACCCACACCGCTACGCCCGTTTCCTTCCGGTTCATGAGCGCCCAGTGCGATGCCGGGCTCTACTTTCCTGTTGATCGCCACAAACCGGATTCATCTGCGTGTCGGGCGCCGAATAGGCGCGATCAGAACGGAAACCAACGAGGAATTGCCCACACCGATACGCCAAAGAACAGCAGGTTTAGCGGTATGCCGACCCGCAGGAAATCTTTGAAAGCATAGCGGCCCGCTGAATAGACCATGGTGTTGGTCTGGTAACCGATCGGCGTCGAGAAGCTTGTTGACGCGGCAAATGCCACTGCGACCAGCAGCGGCTCGGGCCTGATGCCCAATTGTGCCCCCAATGCAATCGCAATGGGCGTCATGAGCACTGCCGTGGCGTTGTTGCTGATCGCCTCCGTCAGCAAAGCGGTAAGCGCGTAAATGAGCGCCAGCGCGAAAATTGGTTCATTCGCGGGTAGCAAGCTGACGGCACCCTTGACCAGCATGCTCGCGGCGCCGGTTTTTTCCATCGCGATACCGAGCGGCAACATGGCGGCCAATAAGACAACCACCCGTAGTTCGACGTAGCGATAGAGCCGATCGATGCCAACGCAACGGCCGATCGCCATGGAAGTTGCACCGAGCAGCGCAACGATCTCGATCGGCAAATACTTGGTCGCTGCGAGGATGACGACAGCAATTGTGACGCCGATGGCAAACGGTGCCCGTCTTCGACGCGGAACTGGGTTGTCGCGCGCACTCAGAACGACGAAATCCGGATCGTCACGCAAGTCGGTCATGTCCTCGCCGCGAATCAGCAGCAGTAGTGCATCGCCGGCCGACAGCGGCGTGAGCGTAAGTCCGGTATGCAGCACGTTGTCCCGGCGAGCGATAGCGATCGGAGTCGAACGCGCAATCCAGGTCGACTCGATCGCAGCCAATGGCCGGCCCACAGCCCGTGCCATTGGAGCGACAATCAATTCGACTAACTGCAGTCCATCACCTTCCAGCACGACACCATCGGTCGCGTTTTCGCGTTCGAGCCGCAGTCCATCTCGCCGCGATACTTCGAGTAGGTCATCGACCGCGGCCTGTAGTACAAGCACGTCGGAAACATTGATGACCAGGTCAGCCTGGTAGAGCATGCGCCGATTGTCGCGAATAAGTTCCAGCAGCACGACGTCACCTCTGCGCCCGAATCCGCCCTGCGCCAGAGTCTTGCCTATCAACCTAGAATTCTCGGCGACCGACATCGCGCAGATGTATTCGCGCAGCGCGTAGGCGTCGGCAGCTGCGTCGTGGGAGGATCGATTGGGAAGCAGCCACCAACCGATCGTGACCAGATACAGACAGCCGATCGCTACCAACAGCAGCCCAATCGGGGCGAAATCGAAAAATCCGAATGCCGACAGTCCCGCACTGACGACAAGTGAATTCACCAACAAATTGGTCGAAGTGCCGATTAAGGTGCAGACGCCGCCGAATTGGCTCGCATAGGACAACGGAATAAGAAGCTTGGACGTCGATACGCGATTGCGGCGAGCCACCGTCAACACAACCGGTAGAAATACCGCCACCGCAGCAGTATTGTTGATGAAGCCGGAAATCGCGGCGACCACAAGGGTCGTACTGAGCTGAAGCAACGGACCATTCCGTCCCATTCGCGTCAGGAAGCGGGCGACGGCATCCAACGCACCCGTTTCCCGCAGGCCCGCGCTGAGCACGAACATCGCGCCTACAGTGATCGTAGCGGGACTCGAGAAGCCGCTGATCCCCTCATGCGGCGTCACCAACCCAAATACGACGAGCGCAATGAGGACGAGCAAAGCCACGATGTCGGGCGGGAATCGTTCGCGCACAAACAGCAGAACCGCTCCCAGCGCAATTAGCCCGACAAGTAACGCGTCCATCTGATGACAATCCCCTTGTTTTCTACTTGCAGCTTCTGCAAGTGTCGGTAGCATGACGAAGAGCTCTAAGCATCAAGCGCAGTGAACTTTTCTGCAAGGCAACGCATGCCACGTCTTCGCCATCGGCGATCAGCGGCGCACAATCGACAGCACTAATCTGCGACGAGCGAAAGGCGCGTCAACGATCAATTTCATTCGGCATTTGTTGATGGGTTTGTATCCAACCGCCGTATGCGTGACAATATCGACTTCGCTCTTCGTCGTGCTGCGTGCAGTCCGGCATCGGAACGCCAGCGGCCGTTGAGGCTGCCCGTCAACATGTCCCGCAATGAATCAACAATGCTGATCGAATTTGAAGCGCCGCCGCTTCCCTCGCCGAGAGACCGCTGGGCGTTGTTCGTCGATATCGACGGTACGCTGGTGGATTTTGCCCAACGCCCCGATGATGTGCGCATCGACTCAGGGCTGATTACCTTGCTCGAACGCCTTGAGGATGCACTGGATGGCGCCCTTGCAGTCCTGAGTGGCCGCCACTTGGCGGACATCGATCGGATGCTCGCGCCCCTGGTTCTACCCGCAGGCGCTTTGCACGGCATTGAACGGCGCCTCCCCAATGGCGACACAACGGTCACCCCGGCGCCGCGCGCAGTTTCCGAGCAAGTGCGCAAGGCCTGCCTCGAGGGCATCCAATTGCTCCGCGGCGTCACGCTTGAATCAAAAGCAGGTTCCGGTTTCGCGATGCACTATCGATCGGCGCGCCATCACGCTGCCGCCGTCCACCAGCTCGTACATCGAATTGCCGATGAATCCGGGAGCCAGTTCGTGGTTCAGACTGGAAGCTGCGTCGCAGAACTCATACCGCCTGGCCGAGACAAAGGCAGCGCGTTGCGCTCGTTGCTTGATTCCCCGCCCTTCCGTGGTCGGCGGCCAATCGTGTTGGGCGACGATCTCACTGATGAACATGCCTTCATCGAAGCCTCCAGGCACGAGGGCTTCGGAATCATTGTCGGCGGCCGACGTCCCACCGCCGCGCGGTTTGCGCTCGAATCTCCAGGCCACGCCGTTGATTGGCTGCACACCTTGCTAGGCGTGCTGAACGATGAAGGAGCACACCAATGAACGCGACGGCAACGTTGGATCTGGGTGTGATTGGAAATGGCAGTTTCGGCGCTTTGATCAACAGCAGCGCCAGCGTCACTTGGTGCTGCCTGCCTGCGTTCGATGGAGACCCTACATTCTGTTCATTGCTGCAACCTAGCCAGCACGACGCGGGTTACTTCTCGGTCGAATTGGAAGATATGGTGCGATCCGAACAACGCTATATCGAGAATACCGCTGTCCTGTGCACCATGCTTTACGACGCACAGGGCGGCATAGTCGAAGTTCTGGATTGCGCGCCCCGGTTCAAGCGCTTCGGGCGCATCTATCATCCGGTGATGCTGCTGCGTAGGGTGCGATCGGTGGCCGGTGCCCCGCGCATACGTCTGCGGTTGCGGCCGCTGATCGACTGGGGCGCGCGCGTGCCGGAGCGAACTTTCGGCAGCAACCACATGCGCTACCAGTTGGATGGATGGGTATTGCGCGTCACGACGGACGTTTCAGTACCCTTGCTGCGCGACGAACGCGCCTTCATTCTCGATCGCGATGTGCATCTGGTGCTGGGGCCGGATGAAACGCTGACCGAAGCGATCGGTCCTTTTTTTCGCGATCAGCTGGAACAGACCACCAGCTACTGGCGCGAATGGGTGCGTTTTCTTTCGATCCCGGTGGATTGGCAGGTAGCGGTGATCCGCGCGGCGATCACGTTGAAGCTGTGCCAGTACGAAGGCAGTGGCGCCATCGTGGCGGCCATGACGACGTCGATTCCCGAACATGCCGATTCCGGTCGCAATTGGGACTACCGATACTGCTGGCTGCGCGACGCGGCGTTCGTCGTGCGCGCGCTCAATCGGCTTGGCGCAACGCGCAGCATGGAGGAGTACATCCGCTATATCGCCAACATCGCCACAGGACGCGATGCGCTGGCACCGGTATACGGCATCCACTATCAGGCCGAGCTCGATGAGCGCGTGGTCGACACCCTTGCCGGGTATCGTGGCATGGGACCGGTGCGCGTGGGCAACGACGCCTGGCGCCAGGTACAGCACGATGTCTATGGCAGCGTTGTGCTTGCCGCTTCGCAGTCGTTTTTCGACCATCGCATCAGCAGTCGCGGCGACGCCGCCATGTTCGAGCGTTTGGTGCCTATCGGCGAAGCTGCAGTCAGATCCTGGGACCAGCCCGATGCCGGGCTTTGGGAATATCGGGGGCGCGCGCGCGTGCATACCTATTCGAGCGTGATGTGCTGGACCGCCTGCGATAGGCTGGCCCGAATCGCAATGCATCTCAACTTGAACGACAAGGCAGCGACATGGGCAAACCATGCAGAGCGCATTCGAACCAGCGTGCTGGCGCGGACCTGGAGTGAACGGCGCAAAGCTTTCGTGGAATCCGTGGACGACGAACGCCTGGACGCCAGCGCACTGTTGTTTGCCGATGTCGGTTTCGTCAACGCGAACGATCCGCGTTTCGTTTCCACCGTGGAAACCATCGGGCGCACGCTGCGCCGGGGCGATAGTGTTTTTCGCTATGACGACCCGGACGACTTCGGCCGGCCGGCGACAGCATTCAATCTATGTACATTCTGGTATGTCGATGCGCTGGCTTCGATCGGCCGCAAGGACGAGGCGCGCGCGATGTTCGAGCGCGCGCTCGAACATCGCAATCGGTTGGGTTTGCTGTCTGAAGACTGCGATCCTGCAAGCGGTGAAGCCTGGGGAAATTTCCCCCAGACCTACTCGCTGGTTGGTTTGATCAATGCAGCCATGCGTTTGAGTCGCCGCTGGGAGGACGTGGTTTGAGGCGCTGCGATACCGCCAGCGGTCGCCGAACACGACAATTGCGTCACCAGAATTTACTTTGATGTTCAAGACATTTCGACTACAACTACGCTTCATCCTGCCCCTGACCCTGACGATGGTGGCCGCTGCCTATGTGGCCCTGCCGCTGATGGACGCGATGACGCTCCGTTGGTTCGGACGCGACCTCAATGCGCGCGGTGTTCTGGTGGCGAACGCGCTGTCGGACTCCGTGGCCCACGCAATGCAGTCCCATCAGCCGACTCGACTGAAACGGCTGTTCAATCGGACCGTTCAGGACGAACGCATTTACGCCATCGGCCTTTGCGACGCGACTGGCAATCTCATTCAGCATACCGCAGCGTTTCCGGACGCCTTGCGGTGCAAAGATGCGCTGGCGCTCGCGGCGGATGCGCAGCCCCGTCTGCAGTTGCCCAGTGGTCCGTTGCATGTGAGCGTGCACGCCATCACCAGCGATGACCAGACAGCCACCGACCTTTCGGCTCCAACTCCACCGGATTTCATTGCAGCCGAACACGCCAATGATTCTACTGGGAATGCATCGACGGCCCCCGCTCTGGTCGAAATCGTGGAACCCGTCGAAGTAGGACACCTGATATTGCTGCATGACCTCAGTTTCATCGACCGCCGCAGTCGGGATACGCGTCAGTATCTGATCGGCTTCATCGCGGTGCTGGGTCTGGCTCTGGCACTGATCACGATGTTTGTCGCACAGCTCAGTTGGCGCGGATGGGTCAAGGGCGTACGCGCGATCCTGCGCGGCCAGGGCCTCGCCAATCCGCTGCTTCCGCCCCCGGAACTTGCCCCTTTCGTCGATGAGATCAAGGCTCGTCTGCGTGACCTGGAAGACGAATACAGGCGCTCGCAAGGACCGGAGGTCGCCTGGACCTCCGAACGTCTACGCCAGCTCCTGCACACTCAATTGCGCGGCGACCAAGTCATCGTAGTGTCTAATCGCGAACCATACATCCACGAGAACGCGCTTCACGGCATCGTCGTCAAGCGACCAGCGAGTGGTCTCGTGACAGCCGTTGAACCAGTCATGCGAGCCTGTTCGGGTACCTGGATTGCGCACGGCAGCGGATCGGCGGATCGAGCCGTGGTCGATGCAGCGGATCGCGTGGCAGTACCGCCGGGACACCAGGACTACTGGCTGCGCAGGGTCTGGCTTACACCCGACGAAGAACGTGGTTACTACTATGGTTTTGCGAACGAGGGGATGTGGCCGTTGTGCCATGTGGCGCATGTTCGGCCTGTATTTCGCCAGTCCGATTGGGAGGCTTACCGCGCGGTCAATCAACGCTTCGCCGACGCAGTGGTGGCAGAAGCACGCAGCGAAGATCCGGTAGTTCTGGTGCAGGATTACCATTTTGCACTGCTTCCGGCGATGATCCGCGAGAAGCTGCCGCAGGCCACCATCCTAACTTTCTGGCACATACCGTGGCCCAATCCCGAGTCCTTCGGCATATGCCCTTGGCGTCGTGAAATCCTGCAGGGGATGTTGGGCAGCACCATTCTGGGATTCCACACGCGTTTCCACTGCAAGAACTTCATGGAGACCGTGGATCGCTATCTTGAAGCGCGGATCGAGCATGAGCACGCCATTATCTCGTGCGCTGACAAGGAGACGTTTGTCGAAGCCTACCCGATCTCCATCGCATGGCCGGAATCCGCCGAAGTGTCCGAGTGGGCCGAGGTTTCAGAGTGCCGGCGCGCGACCATCGAGCGGCTAAAGCTTCCGTCCGACGTTTGCCTGGCGCTGGGCGTCGATCGGTTTGATTACACCAAGGGCATTCTGGAGCGATTCAACGCTGTCGAACGATTGCTGGAGAAGTGGCCTTCCTGGATCGGCCGTTTCGTGTTTGTGCAGGTGGCTTCGCCAACACGGAGTTCGCTTGATGAGTATCGCGATTTCCAGGAACGCGTCGAGCGCCAGGTCGATCGCATCAACACGCGATTTGGCTACGGCGGATATCGCCCCATCCACCTTCTCGCTCAGCATCACGAACACGAGGCACTGGTCGAGTTGTATCGGGCAGCCAATATCTGCGTCGTCACCAGTTTGCACGACGGCATGAATCTGGTCTGCAAGGAGTTTGTCGCCGCGCGCGACGACCAACAAGGTGTATTGGTCTTAAGCCGGTTCGCGGGGGCGGCGCGCGAACTGGCCGAAGCGCTGATCGTCAACCCGTACCATGTCGAGGAAACGGCGGACATCCTGCATGTGGCCGCCACCATGTCGCAAGCCGAGCAACGCGACCGCATGGCCAGCCTGCGTACCACGGTAAGCGAGTTCAACGTGTTTCGATGGGCGGGTCGCATGCTCGCGGACGCCGGACGTTGGCGCTTGCGAGCGCGGGTAGAGGCACGAGTGCGTCGACACCAAGACTTGTAAGCCTTGCTTGATACCAGATGAGAGTCCTGCTTGGATTCAATCCGGCTTCCTCTGCCTGCTGAGCGCCTATCGGCCGACCGTTCCCACGCCGTTGATCATTCGTCCGAAAATGGGGATGGGTTGCGCCAGCTGGACGATTAGGCTACAGGCGTTTTCCGGATACTTGTCCTACCCAGCGTAGTACAAAGCCTCTGAAAAACGCCGTTCGTGACCCCACGACTGGCTCCATCACTACAATTGGCATCGCCCGCGCATCGCCTTCAAGGGTCGTTCGACCATCAGCCGTCTTGGCTTGAATCGAAACGACCACTTGGATCTCTACAAATAGGACTCTTACCCACACCGACCAAGGCCGCAATCAGAACGCTCGGCTGCTATGAGGTTCGAAGGAAACATGAGAGCGGCAATGGCTATAGCCATCGTTTCGATCCTTGTCGGTCTGGTTCTGCTCGCGCTGGGTGCGGAGGGATTCGTGCGAGGCAGCAGCATCGCCTTGCGTATGGGTGTGATGCCCCTAGTGATCGGCCTCACCATCGTCGCGTTCGGCACCCGCAGTCCCGAGATGATTGTGAGCCTGCAGGCGGCGCTGGGCGGCAATAGCGATCTGGCACTGGGCAACATCGTCGGATCGAACATCTGCAACGTCGCGCTCATCCTCGGCGTCGCCGCGCTCGCCCGGCCCCTGCACGTGCGCTCGACGCTGCTGCACCGGGAGGAAGTGCCAATCATGATCCTGGTGACGCTCCTGCTGGGCGTGCTGCTTTACGACGGTGTGCTGGGCCGCGTCGATGGAGCCATGCTGGCCACCGGTGCGGTGGTATATACGGGGCTGATCTACCTGGCCGCGCGTCGGGATCGGAATGTCGAAGTAGCGGCCGAATTGGCCCAGGAACTTCTGAAGCCACAGACGTCCTCAATTCGATCCGCGCTGCTCGTCGCGGGGGGATTTGTCGGGCTGCTGCTTGGCGCCAATGTCCTCGTTTCAGGCGCTGTCGTGATCGCGCAGGCGCTGGGCATGAGCCAGGGGGTGATTGGCCTCACTGTCATCGCCATCGGCACCAGCCTGCCGGAGCTTGCGACCTCGGTGGTCGCTGCGATGCGCAACGACGCTGACGTCGCCTTCGGCAATGTATTGGGATCGAACATCCTCAACATTTTGCTGATCCTGGGTGTTGTCGCGATGATCCAGCCCATTTCCGGCGCAAATCTACGACCCCTCGACCTGGGCGTGCTGATCGGCAGCGCGGTCGTGGTTTATCCGTTGATGTGGCGGGGCTGGATACTCAACCGGTGGGAAGGAGCGCTCCTGCTACATCGTTTCCACGCCGCTCTAGAGCGGACACGAGCTTGTCGCCCGGCATGGGCGACCTCAATCACGATTGTTCTCGCCTGCAGGGCGCCGGGCGGCAGCCGTGCTTGATTCCGCTATAACGCCTAGTTGTACTGTGTCATAAATATCATACTATCATGCGGTTACCGAGGCAAGCTGAGGTGATGCATGAAGATGTCGGACCGGGCGTTCGATCGGTATCTGGATGATCTGTGTGATGGGCTGGGGCATGCTGATCGACGGGAAGGCCTGAAGGGCTATTGCCGAGGGCTTATGTTGCCGCTGGAGCGCAAGAGCGTCGAGCCTTTGGCGGCGCACCTTGATCCTCGCCATGTGCGTGCGGTGCATCAGTCGCTGCATCACTTCGTGGCGAAGTCGCAATGGTCGGATGCAGCCGTGCTGGAGCGGGTGCGCAGTCACGTGGTGTCGGCGATGAATGCGCGTGACCGACGCTATTGGATTGTGGACGACACCGGCTTTCGCAAACACGGCAAACATTCGGTCGGTGTGGCAAGGCAGTACTGCGGTGAGATCGGCAAGCAGGATAACTGTCAGGTGGCGGTGAGCGTGTCGTTGGCAACGGTGTCGGCGAGTGTGCCGATCGCGTGGCGGCTGTACCTGCCCGAAGTATGGGCAGAGGACGAGGAGCGTCGGGCGAAGGCAGGCGTGCCCGAGGAGATCCTCTTCGCCACTAAACCAGAGATTGCCTTGGCGCAATTGCAGCAGGCGCAGCGCGATGCGGTGCCGGAAGGAATCGTGCTGGCGGACGCGGGGTACGGCACGAACACGTCGTGGCGCGAGGGTTTGGTCGCGGCGGGCTTGCGGTATGTGGTGGGGGTGATTTCCAGCGTCAAGGTTTGGCCGCAAGGCCAGGAGCCCCAACTCGTGGCTACAGGGTCCGGGAAGGGACGCCCTCCGATACGGCGACTGCGCGACGCCGGGCATCAGCCGCTTGCAGTCGAGGATTTGGCCCTGCAGCTGGATGCGCGCCGCTATCGCCGCGTATCGTGGCGCGAAGGCAGCAAGGGACCGCTCTCGTCCCGATTTGCCGCAGTGCGCGTACGTGCAGCGCAGGGCGATCATCTGCGCCCAGAAGAATGGCTGCTGATCGAATGGCCCAAGCATCGCGACGAGCCACGCAAATACTTCCTCTCCAATCTCCCGGCCGACACCACGCTCGCCCAGCTCGTTGCCGATGCCAAGGCACGCTGGCGCATTGAGCGCGACTATCACGACCTCAAGCAGGAGTTCGGTCTGGATCACTACGAAGGCCGCGGTTGGCGCGGCTTCCATCATCACGCCACGTTGTGCATCGCTGCCTACGCCTTCCTGGTCAGCGAGCGACTGCGCGGCAGCAGTCAAAAAAAACCCTCCGAATTCCCAAAACCTGCCCTACCCAAGAATTACCGCGCGCGCGGCACCGCAACGAGCGCAACGTCACCTGCCTAACTCCATCGCCACACTGCGCTGGCTCATCGCACGCGCCATCATGGATCACATAGGCCGACGATGAAGTCATGACGGACATTAATGCCACAGTATAACTAGGGAACCTCTGAACAAGTCCGAAGGCCGTGGCAGCCCCCTGAGTCAGGGGGCAAAAACTGCAGGTTTTGGGGGTGTGGCAAGCAATAAGCTGGGTAGCGAAGACGAAATGGTGACTTGTTCAGACCTTACCTAGTGACCGCTGACTGTCGTATTGAACCGTCGTATTGAACCGAATTTCCGTTCCGGCGCACCTTGTATGCGAGCAGATGAAAGGATGGCGGTCAGGTGAATCGGGCAAGCGAGCGGATCTACGACGAGTTCCTGGTGACTGCGGCCGTGACCGGCGACCAGCCGGCGCTGTCGCGTCTGGTGGCGCGTTGGCACCCGCGGCTGCTACGGCACGCCTGGCGCGTGCTCGGCGATGCCGAGCGCGGCAAGGACATGGTGCAGGAAGCCTGGGTGGACATCCTCCGCGGGCTCGCGAGGTTGGATGACGTGGCGGCGTTCCCTGCCTGGGCTTTCCGCATCGTCACCCGTCGTTGCCAGCGCGAGTTCCACCGCAAGGAGCTGGAACCGTTCGAGCCGGAAGATGCTGAGGAAGACGGCAACGCAGTTGTCCCGGAAAACGCATTGGGGGAAGTCGTTGCCGAGTTATCCGTCGTGATGGACGCGATTCGCAGCCTGCCCGATCTGCAGCGCACGGCGCTAGCGCTGTTCTACATCGAAGAATTGAGCGTGGCGGAAATTGCCGTCGCGACCGACGTGCCACCGGGAACGGTCAAGACCCGGCTCATGCATGCGCGACGGAAAGTCCGTGCGCTACTGGAAGGAGAGCAACTATGAATAAGATCGATGACCTTATCGGCCGGGCCCTGACGGAAGAAGACCGCGCCTTGCTGGCCCGCCATGGCGAGCCAGGTTACCTCGCGCAGGCGTTCGGCATCTTCCGCGGCCCGATGGCGTGGGTCATGTGGATGGTCAATGCCGTTGCTGGTCTTGCGTTTGTGGCCGGCATCTATGCAATTTGGAAGATGTCCGGTACATCAGAAGCGCTGGTGGCGGTGAAGTGGGGTGTGGGTTCGCTGCTCCTGTTTCAGGTGACGGTACTTTGCAAGACTTTCATGGGCAATCATCTTGAAGCCAACCGGATACTGCGCGAGATCAAGCGCCTGGAACTACAGGTCGCCCTGTTGCGTGACGGATACCGTCCTGCGATGTGATTTGCCAACTGCAATTTGCTCGTTGCAGCCAGCGCGGGCAGAGGGACGCATCCTTTGCCCGCTGGGGATGACGACCGAGCCAACCCTTTCGAGGCTGCATCGATTCCTGTGCGCATTGCGGTGTACAGTTTCGAGGCGGAGGAACGTTCCTTCTGCCTCGGTACCGATGGGCCACTGCAGCGTCGTAGCGAGAATCGCTTCGCATGCACCAATCGCTCATATTCAGAGGGCCAGCGCGCTACGCGCATTGGAACCCATCCTTGAGCCGGTCGAACTGGGCAACTCAAAATAGGCCGTTGGCGGAATTCAGACGGGTGGCGACGATGGCACGCCGACCTTGATCGACACCGGCAATCTCTCTTGATTTTCAACCATCAATGGGAAATTGTCGGCTTCCCGAATCCAGCGGCGCGCACCCACTCGTAATGTGCTGAGGCTATTCGAAGTCGTGTTCGAACAGGGTGGCGACGTTCGGTACCATGATGCGTTTCGAGAATTGGAAAGATGCGCTTTCGTCTTGCACGCCCAGGACTGCATTCCGAGTGAAAGCTGGATTCGGCGCCGTGGTGGTGATGAACGAAAAGCGATACAGACTGCCCCATTTCAGGTCGTTGCCAGCGGGCGCAGTCCAGGTGAGGGTGTCCCCTATGGCGCTGAACGTCCAGTCGTTGGCGGCATTTGAGTCGACATCGGAGAAATCCGCAGCCGCGCCCGCCACCACCACCAGCGAAGATCCCAAATTCAGACTGAAGCGTGAGAAACCGCTGCTGCTGACAATCCCCAGATTCAGGCCTGCGTGGTTTGGCGGTGGCATCAGTTTTACATGTGCATAGTCGAAGTTATTGACTACATAATCGTAGCGATAGCACTGTACCCCGCTCTGCGCAGTCACCTCCGGCGGGCATACAGCCAATGCGGCTTTCACTGCGATGCGGGAATCTCCCTCGGGTGTGGCCAGTTCAACGTTCTGCGTCGGATTGGCGAGCGGATCGACCCAGGCATTGATGACGGGGCCAAGCACGAAGCTGCCCTGTGTGCCGGGCGTCCACGCGCCGGCGGCACCAACCGGTGCCATCGAGCGATGCGCCATGGTGTTGTAGATGTTTACGTCGTCTTGAACGATGTACCAGGACTCGGAGAAATACTGCGCAGCCGGGGTGGCTGGTCCAGGCAGTTTCGATTCTTTCACTACCATGCGCTGCATGTAGGAATCATTGCCCGAGCTGTCTTGCTGACCATCGCAAGCCAGATTGGTTGCAAGCACCGGCAGCCCATCATCGTAAATCGAGTTGCAACGCGCCCATTGCCCGGTCGCCGGAATCATCTCAGTGCGTGGTCCCAGACTGCTGCTGCTGTCGTTGTTGCCGGTGCCATAGGTATCGCCGCAATTCTTGCCGAGGATATGGCCGCCTCCGGTGCAGGCGCCGGGAGCACAGCCGCTGTTGACGGTGAGAAACGCGTGCTTCACGCCTGAGGCCCCAATCTGCTCAAGCTGACCATCGACGATGCGGTACATGTTCCAGATCAGATAGGGATGCTGGTCATTTCCGGGGTACGGATAATTGAACGGACTGGTGGTGAATTTCTGGTACCAGGGTATGTCGGCGGTAGACGCCTTGTTGCTGTTGCGTAGCGTGGAGCTGGGCGTAAACACGACATCGCCATCATCGCTCCCGGCAGGGCCGTCGCAGGATCCGCTGCCAGTGCTGAGACGGCATCGCGTCCCTGACATGCTGTACGACTCCATCAGCACGTCGGCCTGAAACGGATCGCCTTGCGGCCCGGTACCATGGAAATCAGGGCAGGCCAGCACCGCTTTGGCATCAAGCGGCTTGAAGCCGAACGGTCGCTGCACGACATTGGCCAGCATCTTTACTTCACCGACATACTCATCGGCGAGCTGCGCGCGTCCGATTTTGTCAGCGAGCGCTTTGCTGGCCCGCAGATCAGCGCTGCGCACATAGAAGGCCGAGTTGTCCTCAACCATTTTGTACATCAGATGATTGAGATAGAACCAGGCACGGCCGTCGTCTCCGACCAATTCCAGCCGCATTGGATTCTCATGGCTGTAACGCAACTCGGCCTGCTTGAAAGTGAGCTTCTGGCCACTCGGCAGCTTCAGGCTGAATCCTCCGGAGATTCCGAGCTTGCCGCCGGTGAAACGGTCGAATCCACCTTCGGGCGCGTTGAACTGCAGGCCCTCTCTGGGCACCAGCGGGAACACTGCAAATTCTTCGTCTTCCGGCCCTTGACCGGGTGTGGGCTTGAAGCCGGAAAAACCGACGCCGTTGGCTTGGAGCAGCTCACGATTGAGCCGAATCTTGAACTCGCCGCCATTTACCAGCCACTGTTCGTTAGCTTGAACTTGGCCGGTTGCAAGCCGCAGCGGCTGATCTGGCGTTGCCGCAACCAGCGCAGTCGCACATACCGCGCCCAACGCACCCAGCAAAATGCCGTGATAAAACATGTCTTGACTCCGCCGCGCAGGTTGCACTGACGCGGAAAATTAGCACAGAAACGCCCATGGCTCGTGTGCCGATATGTCTATTTCGCGTTATCTCCACGTAAACTTTTCAGCCACTCGATGCCCTGCCCGACTGTATCCGGAAGCGCGAGTCTCTGATTTCGCCGTTGGCGTCTGGGCTTCATCAGGTCCGAGCATCGGGGCTGTCTCAAGCACATTTGCTGCCGCAGCGGGCCATCGGCCTGATCTGCAAATGCCGGCATCGCGGTCGCGCTGTTGCTCCGTCATAATGCACGACCAATGTTGGAGTGAAGCATGCAAGCAGATCAAGTGCGCGCCGTCATTACCGGCGGCGCCTCGGGCCTGGGACTGGCGGTTGCTCGCCATCTCGTCGCCGCGGGCGCCCGTGTGACGGTGTTCGACGTAAACCAAGACAAGGGCGTTGCGGCAGCGCAAACCCTGGGAGCACAGGCTTGGTTTCAGCGCGTGGATGTCAGCAACGAGGCTGACGTCGTTGCCGCTGTCAACCAGGCCGCGGCTGCGATGGGTGGATTGAATGCGGCGATCAATTGCGCCGGCATCCTGGGTGCTGGTCGCGTTTTGGGCAGGGAAGGCCCCATGGCACTATCGCAGTTCGAGACTACGGTACGCGTCAACCTGATCGGTTCGTTCAACATCGCCAAGGCCGCCGCAAACCTGATGCAACAAAACAGCCCCGGCGAAGACGGCGAACGCGGGATCATCATCAATACGGCGTCGATAGCGGCATTCGAGGGCCAGATCGGCCAGTGCGCTTACTCGGCATCCAAGGGCGGCGTTGTGTCGATGACTCTGCCAATGGCACGCGAATTCGCGCGCATCGGTGTGCGCGTTGTGACCGTGGCACCCGGTGTGTTTCACACGCCCATGGTCGACGGCATGCCGCCCGAGGTCTATGCATCGTTGTGCGCGCAGGTGCCGTTCCCGTCGCGCCTTGGAGCGCCAGACGAATTCGCGCAGACCGTTGCCTTTGTCATTGGCAATCGATACATCAACGGCAGCACCATCCGCGTCGATGGCGCTATTCGGCTGCAACCGAAATAACTTTCCTGGCACGGGGACGAATCCCGCTGCCGGAAAAATATCCGGGCTCGCGTCCGCATACCCTATCCCGACCCTTCCCGAGCATCGGGCACAGGCAAGGGGTTCCAGTTCTGATTAACTTTCAAGTTGAGGACAGGTCATGCTCAAGGCTTACGACATCAAGAAAGGCAACGTGGTCGCCCATAACGGCCAGAGTTGGCGCGTGCACAGCGTTGAGAAAAGCGTACCCACTGCGCGTGGTGGCAACACGACTTTTCGCTTCGCGCTGTACAGCGTGCCGGGCAACATCAAGCTGGATTTGAGTCTGCGTTCCGAAGATGTGCTCAATGAGGTCGATCTGACCCGCCGCCACGTCACCTTCTCGTACATGGACGGCGAGGCCTTCGTATTTCTTGATGTCGAGGACTACACCCCCTACACGCTCGACCCAGCAGCGCTAGGCGATGCGGTCGGCTATATCACCGAAGGTTTGGAAGAAGCGCAGATCGTGTTGATCGACGGCAATCCGGTTGCGCTGCAAATGCCGCAGACGGTTGTTCTGGAAGTCATTGATACGCCGCCCGAACTGAAGGGCGGCTCCGCCACCAAGCGCAACAAGACGGCCAAACTGAGCACCGGCATCGACATCCAGGTGCCGGAGTACGTCGTCAATGGCGAGAAGGTTTGGGTAAATACCGACACGGGCGAGTTTTCGGGTCGGGCCTGATTTGTCGGGCCAACGCGTCGCCTGCCCGCTCACGCAACTAGTCCGAAGCAGCCATGAATTCCAGCCTTAGGGTGACGCCAGGCGTTGTATCCCTAGGTCGTCGGCGCCCGGCAGGCGACCTCATTGAATTTTCAGTTGTCGTGCGCTTTCTTGATCGAGAGCGCGAGTGATCGATAGCGCGAGCAGCAGAGCCAGCCCCGTTACAAAGGCAAGCGGATGCGGGCGACGCAGCCGATACCATCCTGTCGGTCCTCCAGGCTCAAGCTGCCGCCGTGTGCTTCTGCGACTTGTCGGGCCAACACCAGGCCGACGCCGGACCCGCCTTGCTTGGTTGTGAAGAACGGCACGAACAGATTTTCGGTGGATGCGAGTCCGGGTCCGCGATCCAGCACGCTGATCGTGACGTCCTTGCTGTGCACCGCCCAGCCGACTTCGACCACGCGTTCGACCTCCGACGCGCCAGCGACTCCCAGCATGGCTTCGGCCGCATTCTTGATCAGATTGATCAGCGTCTGTTCGATCTGGTCCGCATCGGCAAGCACCTGCACATCCTCGGCGAGCGCGACACGCACTGGCAGGCGCTGCTCCCAACGTGTCGCGCGCGCGACCAGAGCCGCCAACGCCACCGGTCGTCGCTCAGGTGCGGGCAAACGCGCCAAGGCCGAATATCCCAGCATAAAACGCGAGAGCGCGTCGGCGCGGTCGCGAATCAACGTGAGGCCGCCAAGGGTGTCTTCGCGCCACTCGTCAGGCATCGGTTCGCGCGCGATCATGGATCCCAAGGTCTCGGCCATTGAGCGGATCGGTGCCAGGGAATTGTTCAGCTCGTGGCCGAGTACGCGAATCAGGCGCTGCCAAGCGAGGCGTTCCTCCTGGCGCAGCGCGCGGCTGAGGTCACTGATCACCAGCAGCTCATGCGGTATTCCATCCTGGCGGAACAGCACACGCCGGATGCCAAAGCGCCCGGACGCGCCGGGGAAACTGCGTTTGAGTGTGGTTTCGTGTTCGATGTCGAGGCACTCGGTTAAGCCGAGCTCCATTGCACTGCAGCCGATCAGCTGCGCGGCTGACCGCGACAGCAATCGCGCGCCGGCGGCGTTGATCAAGCGCAGGCGACGCTGAGCGTCGAAGGTCAGTACTGCCATATCGATTTCGCTCATCACCTTGCTGAGCAGATTGAGCGTCTCCTCCACGCGCAGACGCTGCTGTCGCAAGGTCTCGGACAACGCGTTGATTTCCCAGACGACATCTCCGATGGCGTCGTTTTGGCGCGCGCGCGAGCCGCGCAGGCTGTAGTCGCCCTCGCGCAGGGCTTCGAGCAAATTGCTGACCGTATGCAGCGGATACACCACCAAGTGGCGCAACTTGAAGGCGAGTATCACGGTGAGCAACACCACCACCACGATCAACGCGGGCCACCATGCCGGTTTAGGCTGTAGCCACAGCACGAGCAGAAATCCCGACAATCCGGGCAGCGCGATGGCGAAGGCACTGAGGAGCACGCGTCGTTCAAAACGCATGCCGCGTCGCCGCCGCGGGTCAAGTCTGGGGTCGATGCTGGGGATCAGCTGCATGACGTCAGACTAGCGCGACCCATGGTGTTGTTGTGGCCAGGCCCATGGTCGGCAAATGCGGATCGAATCGCTCCAGGGCCAATCGTCGCAGGCAGCTGCTAGCGCTTTGCTGGCGGGCGCCATTCATACATCGCGGATCGCATATTTTTCCAGGCGCCGGTAGAGCGCCCCACGGCTCAGCCCGAGCGCCTCTGCGGTCTTCTGTACGTTGCCGCCATTGCGTTCGAGCGCGCCGCGGATCATGCCTTCCTCAGCCTGATCGATGGTCTGAGGCGACTGCGCCGACGCAGACGGTGTGCCGACGCTGGCTACGCCTCGCTCGATTACAACATCGGCATTGGGTCGCACTTGAGCCAATGCGAACTCGTCAATCTGGCTGCCGCTCGCCATCAGCACTGCACGCTCGATGACGTGTCCCAGCTCACGTACATTTCCCGGCCACGCGTAGGCCTCGAGCTGGCGCAATGCCGATGGCGCAATGCGCAGGTCTTCGCGTTGATAGCGTCTGCCAAAGCGCTGTAGAAAATGTGCCGCAAGACGCGGCAGGTCTTCGCGCCGCTCGCGCAGCGCCGGTAAATGGATCTCGACGGTATTGAGCCGAAACATCAGATCCTTGCGGAAGCGACCCGCATCGACCTCACGCCCGAGATCGGCATTGGTCGCCGAAATCACGCGTACATTAACTCGCGTGGTACGCGAAGAGCCGACACGCTCCAGTTCACCGTCTTCCAGAACGCGCAGCAGTTTGGGCTGCTGCGCCATGGGAATGTTGCCGATCTCGTCAAGGAACAGGCTGCCGCCATCGGCCAATTCGAAGCGGCCGATGCGGTCCTGCTTGGCGTCGGTAAATGCCCCCTTGATGTGCCCGAACATTTCACTCTCGAACAGATGCTCGGAAATGCCACCCATATTCACTTTGATCAGAGTGCGTCCGTTGCGCTTGGACGCCTGATGGATGCGATTGGCGATCACGCCTTTACCGGTGCCGTTGTCACCGAGAATCAGCACGTTGGCGTCGGAAGGTGCGATACGCCGGATCAATTCCTGCACCGGCCGCATCGCCGCCGATTCGGCAATGAATTCGTCGGCCTCCTCATCACCGCGCAGCAGCGCGTTTTCGGCGTCCAGCCGTTCCATTGCGCGAGTTGCTGCGCCGAGCGCCATCTGGTTTCTCAATACCGTCAATAGCCGCTGGTTCTCCCAGGGTTTTTCGACAAAATCGCCGGCACCGGCCTGCAGCGCGCGCACGGCAAGATCGATGGTGCCCCATGCCGTCATCGCGATTATCGGGACGGCCGCATCAAGTCGGCGTAGCTCGCTGATCAGGGACAAGCCTTCAGCGCCCGACGTGGTGTCGCGCGAATAATTCAGGTCAAGCAGCGCGCAGGCGAAATGCTGCCGTTTTACTGCGTCCAGCGCAGCTGCAGGGTCATGCACTACGCAAGTCGTCATCCCTTCGGATTTCAGCAGCAGGCGCAATGCTTCGGCGACATCGGGCTGGTCATCGGCAATCAGTATCGGAAGTTTGCTCATAGTCGGGATTCTGGCGCAGCAGGTGGTGCCGGCTCAACCGCTGAATTCATTTCAATTCGCTGCGGCCGGCACCGATTGCCAAACGCACCCCGATTTCGCCTGACCACTGCCCGACCAAAAACGCGAGCATGGCGTAGATGCCGACCGCCGCAAGTACGAGTGCGATGGCGGCGAACACCAGAAGCAATTGCATGGGTGCACGCCGCGAGCCAAGCGATTGCTGGATACGCTCTTGCATGGTTTTGATGTCGAATATCGGCTGCCCCGGATCGATCTTCTTGTACCTGGCTGGACACGCCACTGTCGTACCGCGTGAATCAGGTCCGAGATGAAATGTCGCATTGGCCGGCCTATGTTGTGCATTGAAGGGGGATCGCCCGCATCGCTGCGGGCTCGCGCAAACTCACTCGTAACGCAGTGCCTGCATTGGATCAATGCGTATGGCGCGGCGTGCCGGTATCAACACGGCCACAAAGGCCGCCGTCAACACGCTGACGGCAACCAGCGAGAACACCAGCGGATCAAATGCGGGCAAGTTCAGCGTGTTCGAAATCAGCAGTTTCGCCCAGGGAATGCCCAGTCCCAGGCCGATCACCATGCCAATCAACACCAGCTTGATTGCTCCGGCTGCAACATGCCGCGCGACTTGTCCGGTCTCAGCGCCAATCGCGCGACGAATGCCAATTTCCCGCGTGCGTCGGGTGATTGATTGTGCGAGCACACCATACAAACCAGCGGCAGCCAGCAGCAGTCCGATCAATCCAAAGATGCCGAACAAGCCCGCCAGAAAACGGTCGCCGGCGCCATCCATCTTGAGCACCTGTTCCAATGTGCGCAGCCAGTAGACCGGGGTATCGGGATTGATCTCGCGCACGATTTCCGCGATACGCGGCGCAAAGGCGCTGGGGTCACCACGTGTGTGGACGGCAAGACTGACGAACCGTACCGGAGACTGGCGCATCGGCAACAGCACACTGGGTTGCGGGTCATCGTCGACGTCTTCCAGCTGCAGTGGACGAATCACTCCAACCACCGTCGCCCATTGCGATTCCGGGTCGTCTGGATCGAGCTTGACGCGCCGGTTGAGCGGATCCTGGCCTTTCCAGAAATGGTCGGCGAAACGTTGGTCGACCACGACTACTGGCTGAGAATCCTTCTGATCGCGTGAATCGAAGAAGCGACCGTTGAGCACGCGCACGCCGTAGGTCAGCGCGAAATAATCGTCGACCGAGCCGCGAAAGACGTCAAGTTCGTCTTCTGCATTGGCTTGGCCTTCAACGATTGCCTGGTCACCGCCGGCGATCGAACCGGGCAACGTTTCCGCCGCGGTCGCCGCCACGACATTGGAATCAGCGCGGAGCTTGTCGACAATTTGGGCAAAGAACTGCTCCTGTGCTTCGGGTGTCGGATACTGCTCGGGAAAAATAGCGATGCGTGCGGTCATTAGACTGGCAGGAGGTGTATCTATACCCAAGTCAAAGTCTGCGCGCGCTTGCAGACCGCGCCAGGTCATGCCGGCACCGATCAGCAACAGGCAGGACAACGCAATTTGTCCAATAATCAAGCCTCCGCCGATGCGCGAGAAGCGTCCTTCTCCGCTTTGACCCGAATCGTTCAATGCACGCGTCAGGGCAAACCCTGACGCGCGTAGCGCAGGTACGATTCCGGCCAGCGCAGTGGTCAACAGGGCGACCAAGGCGGCCATCGCGGCGACGCGGCCATCCACGCGAAAGTTGAACCAGTACCCCGGCGAGTCCTCGGCCTGGATGAAATAGTTTTCCGTCCACGCGCCCGCTGCGTCAGCAATGGCCAGTGCAATCACCGTTGCAATCGCGGCCATGATCAGTGACTCACAAAGTACGCCCAGAATGATGCGCCCGCGACCAGCGCCAATCGCTGCGCGTACGGCAAACTCGCGGCTGCGCGCAGCAAGGCTGCCAAGTTGCAGATTGGCGACGTTGGCGCAGGCCAGCAGCAGAACCGAAAGTGCGGTCGCCAACATCACGAACAAGATGCTGCGCGTCTGCGCACTGACCATGTCCTTGGCCAGTGGCAGCAAGGTAGCTTGACGATCGCGCCTGAGTTCCATGCGTTGCGGCTGCAAGCGCGCATATACTGACGCGAGCTCAGCAGCTGCGACGTCCGCGCTTACGCCGGGTTTGAGACGGCCCATTATCCGGCCCCAGAGTTGGCGATCCTCGTGCAATCCGTCTTCAAATCTGGCCGTTGCCCAGACCTGCGACTGGCGCGGAAATGCAAACGGCTCGGGCATCACTCCGACGATCGTCGCTGGTAGTGCATTCATGCGTATCGAACGACCGATGATTTGTGGGTCGGCGCCAAAGCGATTGCGCCAGACCGACTCGCCAATGACCACTAGAGGCTCGGCACCCGCTCGGTCGTCAGCCTTGGTCAGCGTTCTACCCAACAGCGGCTTGTCGCCCAGAATATCGAACAACGCGCCCGCAACGAATACACCTTCATAGCGTTGCACTTCATTGGCGTCGGCAAGATTGATCGTCGCTTCATAGTAGGCTGCGAGAAGTTCATAGCTATTGAGTTGCCTGTTCAAATCGAGGAAGTCCTGCGAGGCCATGTCGCTCATCCGACCTGCGTTTTCGACGCTGGTGGTGCCCAGGTTAACGACTCGATCGGCGTGCGGAAGCGGCAACGGATCGATCACCAACGCATTGATCGCCACCAATACGAATATCGTCGAGCCCAAGCCACACGCCAGTACCGCGACTGCCAACGCGCCATAACCAAAGCGACGGCGCAGCTGACGCAGCGCATGCTTCAGTTCGTGGCGAAATCCGCTGAGTGAAAGTGTCATCGATGCGCTCCTGGGCGATTCAGGCAAGGGCAACGTGCTTGCGCAAACGCTGATCTTCCTCAACGCGCAGGCGTTGAAGCGTCTCCTCGTCTACCACGCGGCCATCGAACATGAAGATCTTACGATCGGCGAACTCGGCGTAGCGCATGTCGTGGGTAACCATGCAAATGGTCGAACCACTCTTGTGCAGTTCGTCGAGCAGGGTCATCACCGCCTCGCCGTTCTTCGAATCGAGATTGCCTGTGGGTTCGTCGGCGAGCAGAATCGATGGCTTGCCGACCAGCGCGCGTGCTACTGCCACACGCTGCTGCTGTCCGCCCGAGAGCTGGCCCGGAAAGTGTTTGACACGATGCGCCATGCCGACGCGCTCGAGCGCTTCCATCGCTCGGTCACGACGCTCGCCTTTGCCCATCCCGTCGCGATAGGTCAAAGGCAGCTCCACGTTCTCAAACACACTCAGATCACCAATCAAATTGAAGGCCTGGAAGATGAATCCGATTTCGCGATTGCGGATGCGGGCACGTTGATTGGCATTGAGATCCTGTACCGGCGTGCCGTTCAAGGTGTACTCGCCACCGGTGGGTGAATCGAGCAAACCCAGAATCGACAACAGTGTCGATTTTCCACAACCCGAGGGTCCGGAGATCGCCACATACTCGCCTTGGCGGACGTCGACATGGATGCCCGACAATGCATGTGTCTCCACTTCATCGGTGTAGAACACCTTCTTGATATCGCGCATCGTGATCAGGGCAGCTGCGTTGCTCATTGTCGTACTTCCTCGTGTTGAATTCTTTGCTGGAAGCGGCCCAGGCCGCGATCGGTTTTCTTGGAATGCATCGCGGCTCATGCCGCTCCGACCGTCGGGTCATTCAAGCTTCAGTCGATCGTTGCGGTCCCACTGCGATGTATCGGAGAGAATTACTTGATCACCCGGTTTCAATCCCTGCACTACTTCGATCAAATTGACCGAGGCGCGACCCAATCGCACCGGCACACGGGTTGCCACCATGCTTCCCGGATCGATTCGAAACAACGTGGTATCGGAACCCGTTTGACCGTAGGCCGGACGCCCGACGTAGATGACATCATTAAGCCGCTCGATCTCGATGGTGCCGTCGACTGACAAATCCGGGCGCGCGCCTTCGGGCAACGCACCGATCAAGTCCACGTCAACTTGCACGTTGCCGTCGATCACCGCAGGATCAATGCGCGTCACCGTGCCTTCGACGATGCCGTTGCGTGTATCGACGGACACGCTCAAACCCAAGGTGATGTCTTTGGCCTGGGTCTCGGCGATGCGTAGCTCGGCCATCAAAACGTTGGGTACTGCGACGCGGGCGAGGTTGGCTCCAGCGATTACCTGGGCACCCTCTTGCACTGGCACCTGCTGCAAGACTCCAGCAATGCCCGCCTTGACGCGCAGCGCATCTGCTTGGCGTTCACGCAAAGCGGTGGTGTTTTGCAATTGCTCGATGCGCGCGCGGTCGGCGGCCAGCTGTGCCTGCATCGTGCTGGCGAATTTGCTCGCGCGCTCTTTCTCGATATCGATGCGAATCTTCAAACTGTCGGCGGTGAGCTGCGTGCGCCGATAATTGATGTCGGAAATAATGCCTTTCTTGTTGAGGTCAGCTTCGGCTTCGGCCTGCAGGCGCGACGCTTCGTAGTCCGCTTCGATGCTGGCCGTTGTCGCTTTCTGGTCCAGTTGCTGACTCTCCAGCGTCATGCGCCGGGCAGCGTAGTCGGCTTGCGCAGCAGTCAGTGCGGCGCGCGCAGCCAGCACGGCGTCCACTACTTCTGGGTTGCTGAGTTCCAGGACTATGGTATCCGCTGTCACCACTGCGCCCGGCTTGACTACAATGCGTTCAACGCGCGCGGTCGTCTCGGCCGCGATCCAGCGCACCTCTTTGGGCACCAGGATGCCGGGGCCGCGCACTTCGCGTTTCATTTCTCCACGTTTTACCGTGTCGGTCCAAATGGTCGACTTTTCGACCTTGAGCGCGGCTGGATCCATCGTCGACGCAGCGAAAGCGAGCGTGGCCGCTGCGGCAATGGCCGCGGCGATCGTCCAGCGTTGGCGGAGGCGTTTGGCTTTGAGTAAGTCGGGTCGGGCTATGTCCATGGACGCAATGACGCAATCGTCGTGCCAATCAGTTTTGCGCGCCAAGTCATTGTAAAGATGAATGTTTATTTCGGCGCGCAGAGCAAGTGTTCGGGTCTCTGTCCAGAACCGAACACGCCTTCCGCGCGTTTGAACACTGCCATCGGTGTTGCCCGCTGTGCTGCGCTCGTCGCCAGCGCCTGACACGTTCTTGAAGCGTGCGTCGTGCATTGAACTTGTCGAATTTCGGTTCGGCTTGAATCTGACTGGCGGCCACAAGATGAATGTCCGTGTTGTCGCGGGTCGAACACTGTTGGCACCGCCCCGCCCCGGAGTTAGTCTGCAGTCCTCAGTGAAGGGGAAGCGCGATGACCAGTGTCCTGCTCGCGGAATCGTCGACCACGCGGCGGCGCGCGATGTCGGCGGTGCTCTCTGGTGCCGGTTTCACTGTGCATCCACTGAACAGCTTCGAGGAGGCACATGCCTTTCTCGAACGCATGCCACGCTCCTCCAGCGAGATCGGTGCCGTCGCAGTCGGCTGGCCGGATTACGGCGAGCCCAAGGCTGACGAGATCTTCGACATGCTCACTCGCGATGCCTACGAGCACTTGCCGGTGCTGGTGCTTGCCGATTCCAACAGTCCCGGCGCGGTCAACTGGATGATGAAGCGGCCGCGTGTCGCGCTGTTGAACTGGGGTGATTACCACGATGCTGGCGAAGCGCTGAACAAGCTATTGCGCCCAACGCGCACTGCGGCCATGGTTTTGGATGGTGCAGACACTACCGGTCTGCGGGTACTTCTGGTTGATGATTCCGCCACGGTACGACTTGCTTTCCAGAAGCTGCTGAGCAAACAGGGCTATCAAGTAGAAATTGCCTCCAGCGTCGAGGAAGGCCGCAAGAAAATGGTCGATGGCAGCTTTGACATCGTCGTCACTGACTATTTCATGCCCAATGAAAACGGACCGGAGCTGATCCGGGCGATCAAGTCGACGCCGTCAACCCGCAGTGTGATCTGCGCCGTGATTACCGGCACCTATTCCGACCAGGTGATCAACGACTCGTTGGCTTCGGGCGCGGTCGAGTGCATGTTCAAAAGCGAGTCAAAGGAACTGTTTCTGGCGCGATTGCATTCGCTGGCGCGCATGGTGATTGATCGCAAGATGGTCGATGCCGAGCGCCGGCGTCTGGAGGGAATTCTCGCCTCCGTTGGCGACGGCGTGTATGGAGTGGATCGCGCCGGCATTATCCAGTTCGTCAATCCCGCTGCTGTTGACCTGCTCGGCTACGCCTCGGCGCCCGATCTGGTCGGAAGCTCGGCCTACGAGAAATTTCACCACGCGTTTGAGAACGGCGCGCCGATGCCGCGCGCCGCTTGTTTTCTCACGCAGTGTTATCAGAACGGGTCGCAGGTGCCGAACTGGCAGACGCTGTTCATCACCGCGACGCGCCGTCCGATACCGGTGGAATGCACGGTGTTTCCGATGAATGTCGATGGCGTGCGCCAAGGTTCGGTGATCGCGTTCCGCGATGTCTCCGCGCGTCGCGTTCTGGAAGAGGAACTGCGCTGGCAGGCCAGCCATGACTCGCTGACCAAGCTCAACAACCGCGCCTTCTTCGAAAGCCAGCTCGAGCAGGAAGTCACCCGGCTCAAGCGCACTGATCAGACCTCGCTGCTGTTGTTTATCGACGTTGACCGCTTCAAATACATCAACGACACCGCCGGGCACAGCGCCGGCGATCAATTGCTGATCGAAGTCAGCGCGCGGCTGAAGTCGCGCCTGCGTCAGTCAGATCATCTGGCGCGCATGGGCGGTGATGAGTACGCAATCATTCTGCGCAACGTCACCAGCGCCGACATCGACTCGATGGCCGATGAATTCCGCCGAGCGTTGACTGCAACCAGCTTCGTCTATGCCGGCAAGAGCTACCGCATCACGGTATCGATCGGTGTGGCGCGCATGGACCGACTCACCGAATCCCCGGCCGAGGCAATGGCCCACGCCGACATCGCCTGCTATATCGCCAAGAATGGAGGCCGCAACCAGACCCATGTGTTCTCGCCCGAGTCTGACGAGCGCGCGTCAATGGACAAAGAGCTGGGATGGTCGGCGCGCCTGGAGGAAGCCCTGCGCACCGATGGCTTTGTGCTGAGCTATCAACCTATCGTGCCGCTCAGCGATTTCGCGCAGCAGGCCAGCACCGTCGCTGGACAGCGGCTGGAGCCTTACTTCGAAGTGTTGCTGCGTCTGCGCGACACGCAAGGCCGTCTGCTTTCACCCGATTCCTTCCTGCCCACCGCTGAGCGCTTCGGCATGATGCAGGACATTGACCGTTGGGTCATACACAATGCCTTCAAGGCGCTGCGCGAGATCAATCGCCAGGGTCGGCGCGTGCGGCTCTCGATCAATCTTTCCGCACAATCGCTGATCAATGCGGCGACGGCTGGCCTGGTCACCGACAAGCTGGTCGAGTTCGACGTCGATGCGCGTCAGATCGTTTTCGAAATCACCGAATCGCGCGCAGTCAGCAACCTTGAGGCAGCCCGATCACTGATCGGCCATCTGCGTGCACTTGGCTGCCAGTTTGCCTTGGACGACTTCGGCGTGGGCTTCTCTACTTTCAGCCACCTCAAGCACCTCGACGTCGATTACCTCAAGATCGACGGCTCGTTTATCCAGGGGTTGCTGGAAGACAAGATCGATCAGGCCGTGGTCAAGGCAATCACCGGCATCGCGCATAGCGTCGGCAAGCGCACCATCGCCGAATTTGTCGACCGCCCGCAAATCCTGCCCCTGCTGCGCGAATGCCAGGTCGATTATCTGCAAGGCTATTTCATTGGCGAGCCGCAGGTCGGCCTCGAGCGCGCGCTGCCGTTTGCGCAACCCGAAGCGGTCAATGTTCAAACGCCGGAGATCAAGCTGGCGGGCTGAACGCGTAACTTAAATACGTAGACTACGGTGCCCTCTGCGTTGGCCGTTGGTAGCAGCGATCCCGGCTGCGATAGCGAACAGGGTACGCTGCCACAACCGCAGTTTTGAGACAGCGCACTGCGGCGCTTGCGGCGACTCTAGCTAACCTCTGAACAAGTCCGGAGCCGCGATAGCCCCCTGAGTCAGGGGGCGAAAAACCGCAGGTTTTTAGGGGTTTGGCAAGCAATAAGGCGTGTGGCGAAGACGCAGTGGTGACTCATTCAGACCTTCCCTAGGCAGGCACGAACCACTGTCCCGCATTCGATTTACCAATGCACCCCACGCATCAGTGATGCGAACGCTATCTGCTCGTTGCTCGCAGCCTCATCCCTGCCCTTCATGCCCTTGGCAGCGGCGCTATCCGGGAACAGGGTGAAGGCCGTGTTCATGACGACTTCGTAGGCCTTCGGCGCAATGGCGCTGAGCGTCGCGGCGAAGATGCCAGTGCGGGTGGCAACGCGTGACGGGCGTTCAATGATGGCCTTGACGATAAGGTCGGCGGCTTCCTCGGGCGAGAGTGTCGGAACGCTTTCGTACATCTTGGTCGGTGCGATCATGGCGGTGCGCACCAGTGGCATGTTGATCGTGGTGAAACTGATGTTGAGGTCGCTGAACTCGGATTGCGCACAGCGCGAAAATGCATCCAGCGCCGCTTTGGACGCGACATAGGCGGAGAAGCGCGGCGAGCTGGCGAGCACGCCGATCGAGCTGATGTTGATGATGTGGCCGCGCTTGCGTTCGGTCATCTTGGGTAACAGCCCCATGATCAGCCGCAGACTGCCAAAATAGTTGAGCTGCATGGTGCGTTCGAAATCATGGAAGCGGTCGTAACTGAGTGCGATCGATCGACGGATGGAACGCCCCGCATTGTTGATCAGCACGTCCACGTGGCCGTGTTCGGCCAGAATCGTCTTGACCAGCTCGTCGCAACTTTTCATGTCGGTGAGGTCGGCAGAATAGGTAAAGCATTGCCCGCCTTCCTTGTCGATATCAATTTTGGCGGCAGCCAGTTCGTCCTGTCCGCGCGCGACAATAATGACCTTGCCCTTGGCGGCAGCGACTTTCATCGCAGCGGCCTTGCCGATGCCGGCGGAACCGCCGGTGATCATCACTACCCTGCCCTTGACGCGGCCTTCGAGTGAACGATCGACGAACAGTTCTGGATCCAGATGGCGCTCCCAGTGATCCCACAACCGCCATGCGTAGGTCTCAAGCGCTGGCACTTTGATCTTGCTGCCGCGTAACGCTCGTTCGGTTTCCCGGTTGTCGTAGCGAGTGGGGTTGCTGGCGAATTTAAGCGCGTCGCGCGGAATACCAAGATCCTTGAGTATCTGGGTGGTGAAGCGCTTGATCGGTGGCAAGTTGGCAATCGCCCCACGAATCATTGGAGGAATCACCGCAAACATGCGCGAGTCGATGCGCATGGTCATCTCCGGTGCATGCGCTGCTCGTGCAAACGTGTTGAGCAGCTCGCCAACACGCAACGGCTCTGGATCGACCAGTTGGAAACAGCCACCATCCAGCCCCGGCTTGTGCGCGATATGGTCCATGGCATTGACGACGAAATCGACCGGAACGATATTGACGCGCGCGCCTTCGATGCCAATCGTGGGCATCCACGCCGGCAGGGTTTGGCGCATTTTCTTGATCAACGTGAAGAAGTAATACGGGCCGTCGATCTTGTCGATCTCGCCAGTTTGGGAATGACCAACGACGATGCCCGGGCGGTAGATACGAAACGGAATCCTGCAGCTCTTGCGCACCAATCCTTCGGAATCGTGCTTGGTGCGGAAGTACGGATGCTCCAGGCCCTCGGCCTCTTCAAACATGTCTTCCTTGAACACCCCATTATAGGTGCCGGCCGCGGCGATTGAACTGGTGTGATGAAAGCAGCCCGCCTTGATCATTTCGGCGAGCTGGATCGCATGCTGGGTGCCATCAACGTTGACATGCACGTTGGTGACTTCATCGGCGGTCACGTCATAGATGGCGGCAAGATGAAAAAAGTGTTTGATCTTGCCGCTGAGCAGCTTGATGTTGGCGGGCGTCAGGCCAAGTTTTGCCTTGGTCAGGTCGCCGACAATGGGAACAATGGCACCCTTCTCGGCACCGAGGCTTTCGATCAGTGCGTCCATTTTTGCGACTGAGTTCTTGCGCACCAGCGCGTATATCTTGCCGCGCCGCTTGAGCAGATTCTGCAGCAGATGACGGCCGATGAATCCCGTTGCGCCAGTCACAAAATAGGTCATTGCATTCCCCTTCGTTTGATTGCGCCCGCGGCGGGCCGCCCAGATAGTATGTTGCAACGCGGCATTGGATGCAGCGACGCCGGGGCTAACGATAGCCATGCGCGCGCGGGATGCCTAGTGGTCGATACAACATGTAGTCGATACAACATGTAGTCGATGCACTATGGGTGTACGTTGAGGCATAAAACCGGAGGGTATGGTTAATCTGCGGCTGAAGCCGCTCCCAAAGGCTGTCTGTGGATTTCCATCCCCGGTTGCGTTGACCGGTTTCGCGGCAGCGTGCTACAAGCCGCCTACCGCCACTGCAACCGGAGCGCATCATGGCCGATCTCAAGAAGTCGTTCGAAGAAGCCGCAAAGAAGGCGCTGAATCTGAAGGACCGACCGGACAACGACACGATGCTGAAACTGTATGCGCTCTACAAGCAGGGTGCGTCGGGGGATGTCACCGGTGAGAAGCCCGGGTTCTTCGATTTTGTGGGTGTGGCGAAATACGAGGCCTGGGCCAAGCTCAAGGGCACCGCTCAGGAAGCAGCGCAGAAACAGTACGTGGACTTGGTCAAAAAGCTGGCAGGTTGAGCAATCGCAATGTCGCTGTTGTGATCGCGGCATCCAGCTGCGAGCCGCCATTGCACTAGCAAGCTCGCCACCGACTTTGCCGTCGACTGCTGCGCATTGAAGACAGCCCCACACGTGACCACCGTTGTGGTATTCATTGTGTCGCGCGCCATGCGGGCGCTGCTGATAGGGCAAGTGCAATGGCAACCAAGGCCAAGACCAGTAGCAGCGGTGTAGCGTCAGCGGGCGCATCGAAAACGCGCGACCGCATCCTCGATGTGAGTCTGACGATGTTCAACGATCGCGGAGAGCCAAACGTAACCACCAATCACATTGCCGACGAGCTGGAGATCAGTCCGGGCAATCTGTATTACCATTTTCGCAATAAGGATGACATCGTCGAGCACCTGTTTGCACGGTACGAAACCCGCATTGACCAGGTGCTGATCGTTCCGGACGAGCGCCTGCCGACGCTGGAAGACATCTGGATGCAACTGCACATGGCGTTTGAAACTATGTGGGAGTTCCGCTTCATTTACCGCGACCTGGTCGATCTGACCAGCCGCAACCGCAAGTTGCGCATGCACTTCGCCAGAATCATCAAGCGTGCCACGGCGAACGCAGCCGAAGTATTAAAAGGATTGACGGCTTCGGAAGTCATGCGCGCCAGCCGCGACGAGATCCAGGCCACAGCGAATAATATTATCCTGGTGGCAACGTTTTGGCTGAGCTTCAACTCAGTGCGCGGCGGCATGCTCGAGAAGGGCCAGGACGATCTGACCCAGGGCATTCACCAGGTAATGATGCTGATTGCGCCATTCCTTCGCGATGCAGAGCGCCTGCATCTGAACAACCTGGCGAGCGGCTACGTTCGTTGAGCGCGAATTGGAAGCTGGTCAAGGCGCACCTGGTCAAGGTGCAGCCGGACCAGGAGCGGCGTCCGGCCGCTCACAAATCCCGGAATCGCTCCGCTGTTATGCGCGAGCGCGCGGCGCGGGCTTGCGGGTGCTCGCCTTGATTTCCTTGTTCAACTCGCTGACACGCGTCAGCAACTCTTGAACGTCGCCCTTGGACGGTACGCCGAAACGACCGAGTACCGAGCCGACTCCATCACTGATGCTGGCTTCGAACTGCTGCACGTTTTTCAGCGCACGCTGCTTATAAGGGGTAACCAGACCAATAACCTGTTTGCGCACGCCGCTGACGGCCTTGCGCGCATCGTTGTTGACGGTCCGGACGGCCTTGCGGGTACGCGCCTGGAAGCTTTCGCCCTCAGCCACGAGCGTATCGATCGCCTTCTGACCCTGCTTCTGCACCAGGGAGACAGCACCCAATCCTGCGAGGATGAACTTGCTGGTGGCTTGGTTGATTTGTGTCGATTTGGAGGACTTGGCGAGCTTGGATGAATTGCGCATGACGATGCTCCTGCAAAAATCGCGAACGATGCAGTCGTATGACTGCTAACCCTCGATCGCGTTGGACTACAATTTAGGAACAGGTGCTAGAACAATCACACTATGGCGGACATCGCGGGAAAGCCGCGAGTCGCGATTGTGCAGTATCAGGGCAGTATTGATCACCACGGCCAGACAATGACTAGCGCTGCCGTTCGATCACAGCACCCGCGAAGGCGTGCGATTGTTCAGGCATCAGCCAACGCTTAGCGCGGTGCGCCACGCTGCGTAACCATTGCGCCAGGCATCGACGCGCGATTTCGGGTTGCCTAGCTGTTGCAGTTCGCGCACAGCGATGACGGTGAGCACACGCGCACCGCGCTGCTGTGTCCAACTCAGTGCGGGTGTACGTTCCAACGCGCCGCGCAAGGCGACACCGACCTCGCGTGCCCCGTCAATCGCGATGCGGCGTGCCGATTCCTGCGCCGCGTTTCCCGGTAGAATCTGATGGCGCGCACGAGCGTCAAGCGGCGTGCTGGACAACGCAGCCGACTGCGCCGACCACAGCGCAGCCAGATGTCGGCTGGCAACCAATGCCGTCCAACACTGTGTTCCTACCTGGATCTGCTCCGGCGCGCGTGACTCAGATGGATTGGAGCGCTCCGGCGCAAACGCACCGGCGATCTCTGCACCAATTCTTGTGTATGCCGTGTATCGTTCCGGCCAGTCAGCAATCTGGATATTTTCGCGCTCGCGCAACAAGTTCAGCAGTGGTACTGCAACCGTCTCGAGGCGTAGATGCGCGCTGATCGGGTGCTGCCCCTGCCCTAGTAAAATGCGTTCCCATTCCTCGGCCCACCAGCCCAGCTTTGCGCTGGTCACGCGTTCGTCGCTGGCGCGCCAGATGGCGTCGCACCACTCCATCACCAACACCGAGCGTGCGAGCAAACGCGCAGCTTCGTCGCGCGATGCGTACAACTCAGCCAGGGCCAACGCCGGAAAGGCATCGCGCCATGGCGCGATGAAACTGCTGAACGTCGCTGCTGTCATGGCGGGCGAATGGTATTCGCGGAGGCGTCGAGCCAGTCTATGAGTTGCGCCGGTCGATCGATAACCGCGTCGGCATTCCAGGCATCTGGGTTTTCGTCGTCCCCGCAATATCCGAAACGCGCCGCGACCGAGCGCGTCCCAGCGGCGCGAGCCGCTTCGATATCGCGCGCATCGTCGCCAACCATGACGGCCTGCGCTGGATCGACACCG
>Ga0163148_10000250_pt1 | contig 71695 bp, 62 predicted proteins | sample OliLakLV19MP7P2_FD_148606 | JGI IMG/M metagenome (GOLD analysis project Ga0163148, IMG submission 148606) | Freshwater microbial mat bacterial communities from Lake Vanda, McMurdo Dry Valleys, Antarctica- Oligotrophic Lake LV.19.MP7.P2 | ecosystem: Environmental > Aquatic > Freshwater > Lake >... | reverse complement strand
CGGAGCAGGTGTTCCGCGCGGCGACGGCTTCAGCGAAGCCCAAAACCCCGCGTTTGAGCGATCATGCCCTTCGCGCCCGCGTGTTTTGATGTCACATTGGGAGCCGGCTCGCCGAGAATGGCCGGGGGGCCGCTCGAAATCGCTTTTTGAAGGTGACTGTCCTCGCTTTTTGAAGGTGACTGTCCTTAAGATTTTTACGCGCTTTTTGAAGGTGACTGTCCTTAAGATTTTTACGCGGTACTCCCAGAGCCTGACGTGTGCCGGCCTCAAGAGCGCCTGCCACGCTCCCTCGCGCTTTTTGAAGGTGACTGTCCTTAAGATTTAGATTTTTACGCGGTACTCCCAGAGCCTGACGTGTGCCGGCCTCAAGAGCGCCTGCCACGCTCCCTCGTGCGGCCGATGGAGGCCGCCCCGGGCGCATGCCGTCCGCTTGGAGTTCCTATCCGCCGAGATCCTCCTTGCGCTCGCGCAGCCTCTGCCCGATGCGGCGCACGTACTCGCCGCGCTTCGGGGCCGGCACGAGGCGCCAGCGCAGGAACGCCGCATGCGCGGCCGCGACGACCTCGTCGTAGTCGCCCGACGTCGCCATGCGCACGCGGCCGAGCGCGTCGCCCGTGGACGGGTTCTCGCTGACGAGGACCTCGCCGGCGGTCTTACGCCAGCGGCCGTCGTACGCACCGGGGTGGATCGTCTGGATCCCGAGACTCTTCAGGTTGGGCATGAGGCCTCGAAGCCTAGCAGGCCGTGGAACAAGTCGGATCAGCCAACGCAACGTGCCGTCGCGCTGCTTCGTCGGCCTCGTCAGCGCAGCCCGGATTCGCGGAGGATCGCGGAGAGCTCCGCTGCTTCCGCGTCCCGGCCGAGGAGGATGAGCCCACGCGCCAGGTCCAGGACGTCGTCGCGGCGCTCGGCGCGCAGCATCGCGATGGTGGGCGCGTCGAAGCTCCGGCGCTCGAACTCGGAGATCGCCGCGCGGTTCCGCGCCCACGTCACGGCGGACGTCGAGAGCTCGACGAGCTCCACGATCGCGGCGTGCTCGCCGGCCGCGCGCAGCGCGCGCCACAGCGCCGGTCGCGCGGCGACCAGGACCTCGGTCCGCCGCGGCTCCGCCGGGCGTTCCAGGTACCAATGCGCGATCTCGCCGCCGTCCCCCGTCGCGAGCGAGAGCTCGATCCAGTCCGCCAGCGCCGCGTCGTCGGTGCGAGCCCGCTCGAACTGCGACGCTCGCGGTACGCGCAGGATGGTGCGCGCCAGGTCGTCGGTTTCGGCGGCGAGACGCGTCTCGTCCGCAATCCGCGGCTCGAGCGAACCGCGGCGGCCGCGTGGAAGATCCCACAGGCCCACGAGCACACGCGCGGCCTCGGCGTGCCAACCGTCCTCGCGCAATGCGCGCGCCAGCCGCTGTTGCGCGTCCGCGTCGCCCGGCTCGGATTCGGAGGCGGCGAGCGCCGCGTCCACATCCCGGCCGCCACGCGCCATCGTTTCGAGCCACCCGCGCAGCGGCGCGGGATCCTGAAATCCCGCGAGCCGTCCCAACTCGACGCCCGCGCGCCGCGCGATCACGCACGGGATCGCGCGCACGCCGAGCCGCTGCGCGAGGTCCGCGTCGCGATCGAGGTCGCGTGCCGAGACCGAAGCGTGCTCCGCGAGCCACGCCGCGACACCGGGATCGCTCCACGAATCGCGATCCATGCGCTGACACGGCTCGCACCACGCGGCGCTCCAGCGCTCGAGCTCGATTCGCTCGCGCGGGGCCGCGCAGCCTTGGAGTCCGGCGCAGACGATGAGCGCTAGCGCGACGAATCCGTGCGCTATCGCCGCTGCCGCGCGCGCCGGTAGCTCGATCCAGGTCGTCATCGAGGACCTCAGGGGATAGGGGGGATAGGACTTCCAAGCGCATGATCCTTCGGTCCCCGGCCCACCCCGGAGTCCCTCGGGAGCCCTGCTGGGCGTCTGGCGGCGCGCGCAGCGCGCCGTCCTGCCTGCTGCTGGGCTGAAAGCGCTCATACGGAGCCTTGGCAGGTCGTTTCGCCATCGGCTCGTGCGCATGACAGCATAGCTTCGCCAGCCCGAGCCTGCTCAGGAAGCGCGATGCAGGCTCCGGCCCTCTACTCCGCGAACTCGAACTCGGGCGGTGCTCGCGCGGGCGCGAGGCTTGGCGCCTCGGTCGGGAGCCCGAGGTGCACGAGGATCTTGCGCACGACCAAGCCATCGGTCAGGAACGCGATCAGCTCGCGCAGTCCGCCGCAGTGCGGACACTTCAACACGTCGATCGAAAATGCGCGCAGCATGAGCTCCGCCCAGGTCGAGCGCGTGCGGCGCTTGGGCTGGCGAGCGTTGGCCGGGCGAGGGGACTCTGATCTCGGTTGCGGAAGCTGCTCGCCGTGCAAATCGCCCTGAGCGCCGTCCGCCGAACTCGGAGACCGCGGCACGATGAACTCGCGCCACTAGGCCGCCGGAGCCAGCACTCCGTGATACGTCAGCAAATGCGCCCTCGGTCGAGGAACGAGCGCGGCGAGCCGGGCCAGGAAGTCGAGCGGCTCGAACTGAATCGCGGACGTGCCGTCTCGCCAGCGTCGACGCAGCGCGTAGATCACTTTGCCATCGGGGGCGAGCGACAGTCGGTCGAGCTTGATCGGTGGGCGAGTCACGTACCGACACACCCGCTCCAGTCCCTCACGATCGTCAGCCGCGATGAGGACCTTGGCGTGCAGCGAGAAACCGTCGACGTCACAGCACAACTCGCCCGGCATGGAGCGCGGCCGCTGGTCGCCGTTCCCGCGACCGAAGCGCTCGACAGCCGCGCCGCTGTTCGGCCCGAGCGCCACGCGGCCCTGCACGGAGGCAGCGCAGAGCCGGGGGCGGTGAGGTCGACAGTCAGATCGGGGACCGGCGAGTGCGGCGCCGGGACCGCCCCGGAGACGATGCCGTAGATGTTCAGGTCGGCGGCGAGGTCCCGGTCCGCCTTCTCGAGCAAGACGAACGCGAGGTCGAGCTCGGCCTCAGTGACCCGCTGGCGGAAGTAGAAGTCGACGCGATCGGCCATGTCCTTGCCTCGGAGCGCATGCAGCCCTCCGGTGAGGCAAAGCCAATCTCCGCGACTCTCGGGGACAGGCGGACACAGTTCCGACGTCGGAACTGTCCGCGTCAGTGCAGGTCCGGGCAGTTGCTATCGGGCCGGGATATCGCCTGCTTCGCGGTCCGACGGCTGACTAGTCGTCTTTGCTCGCGACGTGATCGCAGTAGCCACAGACTCCCTCGAAATCATGTTCCTCAATGTCCAGCTCGGCGCCGCATTGAAGGCATTCGGCGTACGCCCGCTCGTACCTGCAGCGCGCGCAGGAATCCTCTTCGAGCACAAAGGTGTGGTGCATGCATTCAGGACAAGTCGCAAGCGGATCTCGGTCCCCATCCTGGACGGAGCGCTGCGCGTCGGAGGCCAGATGCTGTCGCAGGGCGTCTTCGACGAACTCGTCTGCGTCTACGGACTTCCCGCAAGAGCGACACTGCAGCACAAGGTCGTCAAGCTCGCGGGAGGGGTCAGCGGGATACCAGAGGCGAGCTGCGCAGTCGGAGCAGGGATAGTCCTCGCAAGCTGCGGCGAGGCCGGCAGAGGACCATTTCACCGCCCGGAGGGCGCTCAAGCACGCGGCGCGCTCCGCATCGAATACCTCCTTGTTCTTCAGCAACTGGTCCCACGCGGCCTCGCCGAACAACTCGCGAGGGTCGCGCTTCAGCTCGCGAGCCGTGAAGTCACGGACAATCAGCAAGACATCCGCCGCCAACCCGCGCATGGCTTCGTCGGAAACCTGCGCGTAGTAGTGCTCGATGTTGTTCCGCTCTTGCGTGAGGCGTTCGATCCTCTTCCACTCGACATCGACTCCGAGCGCAGTGAGTCGCTGCTTGATTTCTTCGAGCTCGACTGTCTTCTTGCCACTGCCAACGAATTCGAGGTGTCCGGAGCCGTCCATCCGCGGCTTGATCTTCTGTTTCAGAAGGACCTCGTCGCTTCCGGGCGGAGAGAGTTCGAGAAGCCGCGACTTGAGCAAGAGCAGCACGCCAGCGTGGAGGTTGCGAACGGACGACAGCATGCGCGCGGGAGTACCCGCGATTAGGTCCTCGAGCCCGACTTGAATCGACATGACCGCGTTGTTCAGAATGCTCATCCTGCGGCACATCTCGTATCCCCACGGCCCGGTCAGTGCAAGTCCGTCGTCTCCCCCAGGTCGCTGAGGCCAAGCTCCCAGTGGTTCGGCACGATGGGCGGGAGCGGCTCGACCAGGTCCACAAAGTGGGTGTGCGCCGGCTTCAGGTACTCGACGATGGCGCGCAGCTGCCGGCGCTCGCGGTCGCTGGCTATTGCCATCGTGTGCGGTGCTATATTATTACGTCAATCGCGCCGTGACCGAATTAGTCCTGGACTTCGAATCGCAACATTTGGAGCAGCTCTTTCGGCATCAGCTCTGGGCATCTCCTCGGTGGTACTCGCGTTTGTGGTCCAGCAGGGCGTAGACCAGCCGTTCGATTTAGGCAGTGGGTTTGTGAATGGGCTTTCCCCAGCGATCCTCTCCGGTCGAGCGCAATGGACGAACGATAGCGGGAACAGCAAGCACATAGCCCGCGCCGCAGCCGATTGCGCTTGCCTACATTTGGGCTTCAGCAGGGACGATGTAGCTCCGGGCGGTTCATTCACAGTTTACGCGGAGCTTGCAATCAGCAAAGCCGAAGACAAAGACGTTGGCGCGAGCGTCGTCTTTAGCGACGGCTCCGTAAAACGGGTACTGTTCCATGGCTCCGGTCGCGCGGGCGCTCGAGCCACAATGGTTCCGCGGCAGGCCCTATTTCAAAGCGACGTCCCCACCACCACGCGCTTCTTCCTTCCCTTCCCGAAATCCGAATCCGTGCCCGTGCTAACTGCAAAATCAGACCACGCAGGTCTCGAGGCTCGAGTGTTAAGTGTGCGGCATCTCACCGCCAGCGAATCATCCAACCAATCGATGGTAGCCGGTGAGATCGAACTGGTGCTGAGGAGTGAGTGCCCGCTCCCATGCAAAATAACATTGCTAGCAGATGGGGCCGACGTGGGTGATTTTATCGCGATTCCCCGGTGACACCGATAGTGTCGTCGTTCCGCGGCGCCAATTCGTAGACGGCGAACCACCGGCCGGCTCCGACAAATTTAGCGTCCGCTGCCGGATGTGTGGAAGGCGCGGCGGGGGTGATACGGATCCGGTTTAGCCCGCGCGCTCAAAGATACTCGCACCGACAGATCGACTTGAGCCGCTTCGGCGTCAGCCTCCGCCACGCCTCGCCGCCCGACTCGAGCAGATCGTCGTATCCCTCGAACGCGCGATTGCTCATGTGATGACGTCGCATGTACGCCCACACGTAGAGCCTTAATGGGAGAGTAGGGATGGCCGTGGTTCACACGACCATCCCCCTCATCAAACCGGACTGGCAGATTTCCCGCATCCGGCTTACCCGACGACTTCATCGCGCAGCTGTCGACGTGCGAGTCACGCGTGGTCCGAACTGATGGACCCGCAGGCGGTCCTTGATGAATGCGTACCACGTCCTGTCCTTCGGCGGTCGAAGGGGACGCTGACTGCGACGTTTCAGATGCCGGACGACTCGATCGTTCACACGGCGAGTCGCCCGCGAAAACACCCGTCCTCGGTGGAAGCGGTCGAAGTACCGCTGCCATCCGCGGAGAAAGGCGTTCAGCTCCGTGACGAAGCGGTCAACAGGAAGCCACGACCGCTTTGGCGACGTGAGATCCCGAAGCCGTTCGCAGAAGCGGCGCTCCGACTTGACGGAGGGCTTGATGGACAGGTAGTGCCGTCCGCTGCCCCGGTGCCACTCCTCCCAGCGGAAGCAGTAGCCGAGGAAGTTCAGGGTCTCGCCTCCGGTATTCACGCGCTGCACGCGCGTCTTCTCCCAGCACGACGAAGTCATCCGCGTAGCGGACGATCCGCGCGCCGGCAAATTTACCCGGACCGCCCGCCGCCATGAATAGCTTGTCGAGCCAGTGAAGATAGAGATTCGCCAAGAGCGGCGAGATCATTCCACCCTGAGGAACGCCCCGTCGTGTTCCGTCGCGCGTGCGGCGACCGTTCTCGTCGGTGTCCTCGACCGGCGCGTCAAGCCACATCCGGATCAGCGACAGCACGGAGCCGTCGGCGATCCGTTTGCGGAGGCAGGACATCAGCTTGTCGTGCGGGATCGTGTCGAAGTACGCCTTCAGATCGGCGTCGTACACGTCCGTCCGTCCCGAGCGCAGGTGCTCGGCGACGGCCTTCAGTGCATCCGCCGCCGACCGTTTCGGACGGAAGCCGTAGGAACTCTCCTCGAAGTCCGCTTCGAAGATCGGTTCCAGCACGAGCATCGCCGCAGCCTGAACGACGCGGTCCTTGACCGTGGGATTTCCCGGTCGCGTTTGTCAACTCGCGCGCAAAACTGACCCGCCTCCGAGCATCGAGATCTGACCCACCCCCACGAAAAGATGGGCCGCACCCCGGATCCAGCCCGGTGCCTTGCCCGAGTCAGCCCTGCTCTTCGCCGCCTTCCTCGCGGCCGCCGCCGCGTGACCGCTTGCCGGCCCGGGGCACCGCCTGCTCGTTCTCGCTCGCACGCTCAGCTGCCGGCATCGCCTCGGCGCCGATCGCCTTCCGCCGCTCGCGCAGCCGGTAGCTCTCGCCCCGCACGTTGATCACCGTCGCCTTGTGCAGCAGGCGGTCGAGCGCCGCCGACGCCATCACCGCGTCGCTGGCGAACACCGCGCCCCACTCGCCGAAGCCCTTGTTGCTGGTCAGGACGATCGACTGGCCCTTGCCGTAGCGCTCCGCGATCACCTGAAACAGAAGACTCGCCTGTGCGGCCTCCATGCTCAGGCAGCCCACCTCGTCGATCACCAGGACACTCGGCCGCACGAGATTCCGCATCTCGCGGTGCAGCCGGTTCTCCGCCATCGCCTTCGAGAGCCTCCGCGCCAGCTCCATCGCTGACGTGAAGTAGACACGCATCCCCAGCTCCGCCGCGCGCACGCCCAGGGCGATCGCGATGTGCGTCTTGCCGACGCCCGGCGGACCGAGCAGGATCACGTTGCGGCCCTCGCCCGCGAAGCGGCCCGTCGCGAGCTCGTCGATGATCCGCCGGTCGATCGAGGGCTGCGCGGCGAAGTCGAAGTCGGCGAGCCGTTTCCGGTACGGAAACTTCGCGAACTGCAGATTCAATTCAATCCCGCGACGCTTCCGCTCCGCGATCTCCCCGTCGAGAAGCCAGCCGAGAAAGTGGCTGTAGGACCACGAGTCCGCGGCCGCCTGCTGGCACGCCTGATCAAGAAGGTCGCGCGCGACGCGAAGGCCAAGATGCTCAAGCGACGTCGTCGCCGCATGTTCGTACAGGGTCGATGCGCTCATGACGCAGCCTCCAGTGCGACCGTCGCTGACACGTGAACGGACGTCCGCGACTCCGTGACGCCGATGCGCCCGTAGACCTCAAGTGACGGCGACTCGACCTCGTGCCTGCCTGTGAGCCTCCACGTGGGTGGCGGCGTTGCGCACTTCGCTTTGGAGAGCTTCCACAGCTCCGAGACATCCTCAGGCCGCATGACGCACACGCCGCGTCCGGCCCGGTCGTGCTCGGCGACGATCACGTCGCCGCAGCGCACCGTGACCCGGCCCGCCTCGCCGCTGACGTCGACCCGCATGCCGACCGGTTTCGGCGGCACGCTGTAGCGGCTGCCCCGGTCCAATGCCAGAGAAGGGGCAAGAGGTCGCAGGGTGACTGATCGGACCGAGGGCGGGTCAGATCTCGATGCTCGAAGGCGGGTCAGTTCTGCGCGCGAGTTGACACTGAAGCGCCGCGATCGCCTCCGCAGCGTCCGCCTCGTCGCGGCGAATCGCTTTCACACGCCGCGTGTGCTGGGTTCCCAGATCAGCTTGTGAAGCTGCGTCTGCATGCGGACGGGGAGCCGGTCGGCGAGGATCCATTCCGCGAGCGTTCGCGGATGGAGCGCCGGGCAGCCGAGGATCTCGAGTCCGCGCCGCTGTTCGAACACCGCTGACATCAGCACTGCGGCGCAGCGCCTGTCGAGCTTGTGCTCTTCCATCACCTGTTTTGCCCAGTCGTAGTCGGCGCGATCGGTGATGACGAATTTGATCTCGTCACGGGGCCGCAGGTCATTGAGATTGGTCCACAGGTTCCGGCTGCACTCGCCTGATCCGGGAGTCTTCAGATCAAGGATGCGGATCGAGCGCGGATCACACGGCGCGATGTCGACTGCGCCGGAAGTCTCGATGAGCACCGTCATCGCGCGATCACACAGCGCGGTGATGAGCGTGTGCACGCGCTTCTGCGCCAGCGGCTCACCGCCGGTGATTTCGACGAGCGGACACGCAAACTGGGTCACCTCGTCAATGATCGATTCGATCGTGCGCGGCGAGCCTTCGCGGAAGGCGTACTCCGTGTCGCAGTAGTGACACCGCAGCGGACATCCGGTCAAGCGAACGAAGACGCACGGAAGGCCCGCCCACGTCGACTCACCCTGAATGGAAAAAAAGATCTCATTCAGCCGCAACGACATGGCTCAACTCCGCTCACAACAACAAAGCGCCGAGCGCACCAGAGCGAGTGTGCGCCCGGAGGGCGCTACGGAGAAAGCAAAGGGCTCAACCCGCAGCGGCGGATTCACTCCGCCGCGCCCGCGGCGCCAGAGCGAGTGTGCGCCCGGAGGGCGCTACGGAGCGCTAAAGAAAGCATGCAATGCAATGCCCAGGAGAGGGCTCGAACCTCCAAGGGATGTAACTCCCACCAGCACCTCAAGCTGGCGCGTCTGCCAATTCCGCCACCTGGGCTGCAGGGGCTAAGGTCGAGAAGCATACAAAGACGCGGCCCGCATGCCAAGGGCAACGAGCATCCGATCATGCATTGAAAAGCGGGCCCCGCTGACGACCAAGTCGTGAGCGGGGCCCGCAGAACTGTTACCGGCATTTCTTCGCAATCGTCAGGGATCAGAAGTTCCCGAGGAGGATCGCCAAGTCGGCCGCATTGACGGTGCCGTCGTTGTTGAGGTCGGCCGGACCGTCGCCGCCCCATGCACCGAGCAGAATCGCGAGGTCCGCGGCGTTGACGTTGCCGTCACCATCAAGGTCACCAACGACCGCTTCGGCACAGCTGTAGCCGTTGATGAATACGTCATCGACGCCTGCTTCAACGAGCGAGCCGGCGCCCAAGTCACTCGCGCGCCAACGGACACGCATGTCCGCGGTGGGGGTGACGAAGTCGGAAATTCGGAAACTCTTGAAGACCCATGCGGCCGCATTTTCGGTCACGTTCTCAAGGACCGTCCAGGAGATGCCGCCGTTGTTGGAAATCTCCACCGGCATCGAATCGGAATTCGGTGCAGCACCGGTGTTGTTCGAATACCAGCGCCAGTACGTCACGAACGTCGCATCGCTGCCGATTGCGCTGAATGCCGGAGACATCAGCGTCGTGACGCCTCCATCGATATCAGCCTCGCCGAGCGATCCGCCAGGCGAGCCCTGACCGGTGATGAAGCAATGCGTGCCGAGCACGGTGTGATCCGACTCCGGCTGTGCTGCGGTGCCGTTGGGATCAACCAATTCCCACTCGCCGCTCGTCGCGGTGTCTGAGGGCAGGCCAACCGTCCAGCCCGCTCCGCCCGTTTCAAGTTCGTCTGTAAAGACGAGCGATACTCCACCGGCGGAGATCGCGCTGTACACCGTTGTCGGTGCATTCGCCGGGCTCGAGACGGTGAGATTGGTCGTCGTCTGCGCCTGCAGGTAGAACTGCACGGTGCTCAGGCACACCGTCGACGGGATGGCGACCTGATAGCTGTTGGGCGACGTCTGGGTCATGTTGACCAGCGTGAACGGTCCAGCAGTTCCACTGCGCCAGAAGAACTTGCCGGTGTTCGCCTGCGGAGTTCCCGTCAGGCCAGTGACGGTAACGTCGAGGGTCGTCGTGCCGTTCGGGTTCACGTTTGTGGGAAGGCCGTTGGGGAACGTGAACTTGAGCGCGAGAATCGGCGGCGCCGGGAGGTTGTGCTGTCCGAATGCATCCGCGATCTCTGCGTAGTCAGGCGTTCCATCCGTGATGTCCGCGTTGTCATCGTTGAGCGTCAGATAATCGATCGTGATGTCAGCCTGAATCGACGACGTCGGACCGTGCAGCGGCACCGCATTCACCACGATGCTTGCGAGACGATCGCGGTAGTCGCTCGGGTACTTGTCAAGGAAGTTCTCCCGCAGGTCCCACACGCAGCCGGAGATGAGCTGGCCGCATGCGTGAATTGCATTACCGCAGCTCGAGCATTCGCCGGGCACTTGCTGGCAATTGTTGTCCGCATTGCGGATTCCCGCGTTGCAGTTGTTGTTGAATCCGAAGCCCGTCACCGACTCGTCGGTCACGAGGATGCCGAGGCAATCCGACATGCCTTCGCCGTAGGCGCCTTGACCGCTGCCGCCTGACTGGACGAGATGATGGCCGTACTCGTGATGGACAACCGACCCGAACGCGGTGTTGGCGCAGCCGCCGGCTGCGTGGAAGAAGTTGATTGACGGTCCGTCATAGAACGCGTTGCATGTGCTGTCCAAGTTGGTGTTGATCTGGAACGCAGTCGGACCGAACTGGTTCGCAATCACCGGGTAACTCGGATTGTGCGCCATGATCAGATCACGCGCCACGTTCGCTTCGATGTAGGCGTTGATCTGCGCGCGAACGAGCGCGTCGGTGTTCGGCGCGTTGTGCAGGAAATCGACCGGCGCGCCGGAAAGGAACGTCGTGATGCTCGATACGTCGGTCTGGATGTCATTGACTGTGAAGTACAGGCCGTCGAGCGTCGATGTGGCGGAGTTTGTTCCGGCGCTGACGCCCAGCGCCACAAAGTTGCCGTCAACATCGGTGTACGCGGTCGTCGAGCCAAGGTTGACTGCGGCGTACGGAAGGCCTTCAGCGACCTCTTCGTGACACAGATCGGCACCCGAACCCTGAGTCGCCACTCCCTTCACAGAGCCGACGACATCGATGTTGCAGATCTGGTTTTCCTGGTAGAGGATCTGGCCCGTGAGCGCGTCGACGACATAAAGAAACTTCTTGTATGTCTGCGGTGTGAAGACGAGTCCGCCTTGCGCCATGAACTTGTACGCGAGGCGCGGCTCTGCCGGCTGCTCATCGACACCAGCCCAGATCACCATTTCAGTCGCGGAAATCGTGGGCTTTTCACGAAACTGGTTTTGGACCGCGCGGAGGAGCGGTCCCTGGTTGATTGCGCCAGGGGCCACCGGGCCGCCCCGGAAGTTGGTCGCGAACGCGCCGAGATCCTTTAGCGACGATGTGGCGAGGACCGACGGAAAGCCAGGTTCATTGCGGACGAGAACGCGAATGTCCGAGCGGAACACGGGAACGCCGTTCAGGTGCTGGCACGAGGACACGAGCGTGAACTTGTAACTTTCGGTCACGGGTTCGTAGACGAGCGGCACGACCCGGGCACCGTCGGGGAACGGGCCCATCGGCAGGAGATCAGCGGCATTGACGCCGAAGATTCCGGCCTGGGCATTCAGAAACGCCTCCGCGCTCGCGATGGGCGATGCGCCGCCGGAGAAAGCTTTGCCGTACACGCGGGTGATGTTGCCGCCGCGCACGTTCACCATCGTCCCGGGATTACCGCTGGCGAACGCGTCAACAGCGTTCTGCACGATCGGTGAGAGCTCCAATTCGGCTGGAGCGGCGACGCCGGCTGCAAGAGCAGCGCTGACGGGGACGAGGAGTATCGCCGTCGCGAGGGACGCAGTGGCAACCCACGTTGGGGGCTTGACTGCTCGGCTGAAAATCTGCATCACGTGCAAGTCCTCGAAAGGGAAAGTGAAAGTTCGGAATCGATCAACAGACGGGCTGATCCGATGCCGGAGACAGACGTGTTAGGTCGCGACCTGCGGCCCGCCTCGAGGGGATCGCGGCGGGAGCGCCGCGAAAACCCAGCAGGACAAAAAGCGCAGATCGCAAGAGAAACAGGATCGCCGGCGCCCCCCGCACAAACCGACTCCTCGCCGGCGTCAAAGCCTGAGAGTCGGTACCGTTCTCGGACGGGGTGGAAGGGGCGATGACTCCGTTGTGGAATCGCGAGCCAACGCAAACAGCGTTGGGTTCGAATGTCACGCGGCGATCAAAAAGTACCCGCACACCGTCAGACCGCCGGCGCGTAGGTGCGCTAAAGGTCTTGCACCGATTCTTGCCGAATCTGGAACAATCGCAAGCGGATTCCCGGAACCATCGCTCAGAAGAAAGACTTCTGTCACCTTTCAGCTAGTGCACGCAGGCAAACGAGTGCACTTCAATCAACGAGCGTGGGGCAAAGCCCCCACTTCACCATCTCTTCCGCGAAAGGCTCGCGTTCGAACGCATGACAGGTCACCCCACGGGCAAGCAGACTGGAGGAGCGCGCAAGGGTAATGCGGCCAAGCGCGACGACCCCGTCATCGAGAATCGCAAGGCGCGGCACAACTATGCGATCGGCGAAACGCTCGAGTGCGGAATCGAGCTTCTCGGAACCGAAGTCAAGAGCGTGCGCGCGGGCCTCGTCAGCCTCAATGAGGCGTGGGTGCGCGGCGAACTCACCCCGCTGAGTCTCACACTGATGCAGGTACATATCGGAGAGTACGGGCCAGCCGGGCCGCGGCAGCATCCGGCGACACGGCAGCGCACGCTGCTCGCGCACCGGCGCGAGATCCGCAAACTCACGGAAGAAACCAAGGCTAAGTCGGGCACGATCGTCCCGCTGAAAATGTACTTTGTCCGCGGAAAAGCGAAGGTTCTGATCGGTGTCGGCGTGAGCAAGAGCAACGTGGACAAGCGGCAGGACATGGCGAAGAAAGAGCATCAGCGCGACATGGACCGCGCGGTGTCGCGGAGACGGCCGTGAGCGCTGCGCGGCGCCCGGTCGCGCTCATTACCGGTGCCGGCTCCGGCATCGGGCGCGCGGCGGCACGGATGTTTCATGAACGAAATTTCATGTTGGTCCTCGTCGGGCGCACCGCCGAGAAGCTCGCGGAGACATCGCGCGCGATCGGCGCGGAGGACGCGCTCGTCGTCACGGGTGACATCGCCGATCGAGAGTTCCCCCACGCCTGCATCGATCGTTCCGTGGAACGCTTTGGCCGGCTCGATGTGCTCGTGAACAACGCCGGCGTCGCGCCGCTTGCGACCATTCCCCATACAGACGAGGCGACGCTCGATGCATGCTTTCGAGTCAACACGTTCGGCCCGGCCCTGCTCATCGCACGGGCGTGGCCGACGTTTGTCCGGCAGCGATCCGGCTGCGTGGTCAACGTGTCGACCATCGGCACATCCGATCCGTTCGCAGGCTTCTTCGCGTACGCCGCCAGCAAGTCCGCCCTCGACAGCTTTACGCGTTCGATTGCAAGAGAAGGGCGATCAGCCGGCATCACGGCGTACAGCGTGAATCCCGGAGCGGTCGAGACACCACTGCTGCGCCAGAACTTCGACGAGGCCATGCTCCCGCGCTCGAAGACGATCCCCGCTGACGACGTTGCCCGGATCATCGTGGGGTGCGCGTGCGGTGAGCGCCCCGAGGACAATGGTCGAACAATTCTGCTTCCGAGCGGCCGCTAGCCCGGCAACCGGTCACTGCACGAGCCGGGCGACGTCGTTGTAAAACGTGATCAGGAAGATCGACCCGATCAGCAGGAGACCGACTGCGGTCGCCGCGTTCTGGAACGGAATCGACGGTGGCCGTCCCATGATCTTCTCGTACACGAGGAAGAGGAACAGGCCGCCGTCGACAATCGGTATCGGAAGGAAGTTGATCACTGCGAGATTCACGCTCAGCATCGCGATGAAGAACAGCAGCCACATGAATCCCTGATCGGCGACCTTGACGCCGATGTGAAAGATGCCGACCGGTCCATTCAGATTCTTGATGCCGATTGAGCCGTGCGCGACGCGGTCTATCGTGAGATAGACCTGTAGGATCATCTTCTTCGTCTCGGCGAGGCCCATGCGCACCGCATCGATCGGCCCCGATGCCTTGAGCGTGACGAACTTCGGATCGAAGATCATCGGCGAAATAGGACTTGACCACGTCAGCGCGTGAAGGCGCTCGACATCAGCTGCGGCCAGCGTCAGTGACTTCGTTTCGCGCGGGGCGTCGGCCAGCGGGAGCGCCAGCACGAGCTCCACAGTTGCTCCGGTCTTCGCAGCAGCGGCCTTTGCCGTGGCGGCGCGCAGGGCTTCGCGGAACGTGGTCCAGTCTTCGACCGGTGTGCCGCCAGCGGACACAATCGTCGAGCGCGCGAAGAGATCAAGACCTTGCACAGGAAGCGGAAGTGTCGGGCGTTCGGCGGCCGATTCGCCGGACGTTGAGATGTCGCCGTTCTTCGCGGTCGTGGATGGTCGTGGTCCCAGCGCCTCGTTGACGGGCTGCGCGATGACCGGGATGTCGAGCGCCGCACCGCGCAGAAAGCCCAGTGTTCCGTTCGCGAGGACCTTGGTCTCCAAGGCAACTTCCTGTCCGTCGCGCAGCACGAGGAGCGCAAGGTCGTTTCCAGCAGCGTCCTTGGCGATCCTCCGCAGGTCAAAGAAATTTGGACCGTCGCACGTGCCGGCCCGCAGGATCACATCACCAGCCAAAAGCGTGCCGTGGTTCGGACTGTCCTTCATGACCGTGTCGACGCGGACGAGCGGTGTGATGCCAAACAGGCTATGCAGCGCGGTTTCCTCGCCTCGCACGCTCGAGACGATCAGATCGAGCCGCGCGTCCGGACGCATGGTGAGCGACAGCGGCGTCGGGCGCGACGGGACGCTCCACGTCGTCTCGAAGGAAGCGCCGTCCCCTTTGGTGATGACGTCTTCGAACTCTTCAAATGTCGCAACGGACCGGCCATTGATGGCGAGCAGCGTAGCGCCCGGCTCAAGCCCATTCAGCCCTGTGGCGCGCAGTTGCTGCTCGATGCTGTCGCGGCTGCTGGCGACACTGGTGATGGTGGCGCTCAGCGCGGGCCTCTCACCTAGTTGATACAGCCCAATCTGCGGAACGAGCGCCGGCGCGATCTCGAACTCGAGCGTGGTATCGATGCCGCGCCGGAGTACCGAAATGTGCATCGCATTTCCGGGCCGATTCATCGCCGCGCGCTGCATGACATCGGCGTAGGTTGCGACCGGGTCCCCGTCAATCGCGACGATCGTGTCGCCCGGCTGCAGCCTCTGCGCCGCGCCGGTCAAGCCCGCTGCATCGGCATTCGTCGCGAGTGCATTTCCCGCGGGCGAGCCAGGCTCGGTGCCGCCGATGATGGGAGCGGGGAAACGCACGCCCACTGCAAAGGCGATCAGGAACAGCAGGACGGCAAGGATGAGGTTCATGACCACGCCCGCGCCGACGACCACCATGCGCTTGCCGATCGGTGCGGTTTGATACGAGCGCGGCGCGGAGCTGATCGCACCGGGATTGCCATCTTCCTGTCCGAGCATGCGGACGAAGCCGCCGATCGGAAGAAGACGAAGCGTGTACTCAGTTTCGCCGATGCCTGCGGTCGCGAGTTCCTCGTCACTCATGCTGATGGCATTGCGGCCAAACTTGGCTCTGGTCGCGGGGTCGGTCGATCCGGACCGGCAACCGATACCGCGACGCCAGGAGACGAGCGGCGGCCCCATGCCGATCGAGAATCCTTCGACGCGGATGCCGGCCCAGCGGGCGGCGAGGAAATGTCCGAGTTCGTGCACGAAGATGAGCGCGCCGAAGCCGAACAGGATCAGGAGAAAGTTCGTGCCAGTTGAGAGCATTTCCATGAGCGGGTGTTCTCGGCGATCGTAGGCGGAAGTCAAGGCGGCGAGAGGCAGGAGTCCGCGGGAACCGCTGAAAGCCGGGCCGCGGTCCAGGCTCGGGCTTCACCGTCCGCATCGAGTACGTCATGCAGCGTGGCGACGTCGCGGCGCGGCAATGCTTCGAGCGCTTCGGCGACGAGTTCCGTGATCCGCGGAAACGCAATCTCGTGCCGCAGGAACGCGGCAACGGCGACTTCGTTCGCGGCATTGAACACGGCACCACGCGTGCCGCCTTCGCGGACGACGCGCCCCGCAAGGCGGATCGCCGGGAAGCGTTCGTGATCGACCGGTTCAAACTCAAGCTTGGTGAATGTCGCCCAGTCCATGCGTGCCGAGCAGCCGTCGCGCCGCTCAGGCCATGTAAGCGCGTACTGAATCGGCGTCTTCATGTCCGGCGGCGAGAGCTGCGCGATCACGGAGCCATCGACGTACTCGACGAATGAATGCACGATCGACTGCGGATGAATTACCGCAGTGATTTTCTCCGCAGGCAGGTCAAACAGCCAGCGAGCTTCGATGATCTCAAGCGCCTTGTTCATCATCGACGCGCAGTCGATTGTCACCTTGGGTCCCATCGACCACGTCGGATGATTGAGCGCGTCGTCGACGGTCGCATTTCGTACCCGCTCGCGCGACCACGAGCGGAACGGTCCACCGCTCGCGGTGATGACGAGTTGCCGCACTTCCTGCACCGTGCGGCCGGCGCGGAGGCACTGCGCGATTGCATTGTGCTCGCTGTCCACCGGCAAGAGCTGCACACCGCGCCGCGCGACAGCGGCCATGACGATCGAGCCTGCGGCGACGAGTGTCTCCTTGTTCGCCAGCGCGATATCGCAGCCGCGTTCGATTGCCGCGAGCGTTGCCGGAATGCCCGCGGCACCGACCATCGCACCCATCACGATGTCGCCCGGTTGCGCGCATCGATCGATCAGCGTCAGCGCGGCATCGGGGCCGCGATGGACGGTGCGATCGTGTGGCAGCGCTGCCGTTGCATCGGCGACGGCGATGTACTGCACGTCAAACTCCAGCGCCTGTGTGGCGAGCAGCGCCGCGTTGGCATTGCCGGCAATGCCAACGATTGCGAACGCAGGCGGATCGCCGGCGCTCCGCGCAAGAGCATTGAGATGGCGCACCACGTCAAGCGTGCTGGTGCCGATCGATCCCGTCGAGCCGAGAACGATCAGGCGGCGAGTGACAGCGTGCGGGCGCTTCATATGGTCGCGTTGAGGCGAAGTGGGGGCGAAGTGAGGGCGAACTACGGTCGAAAGTGCGCGGACGACTACGGATGGCCAGACGCTTACCGATCATCGTCCGCAGCGCTGCCGGGCGCAGGACCGCCCAGCTTACGGATACGTCCACCGTAAAGTGATCGCGGCTTCGGTGTGGCTGGAGCCGGTGGAGTCGGCGGTGGTGCTGGCGGCGGACTCGACGCCGCAGGGGGCACGCCTGCCGGCGCATTGCGCGGCCGATCGCCGCGCGAACGCGGATCATTTCCTCGCGGTGCCCTGTCCTTCGCGCCGGGCTTGGGACCATTGCCGCGCACACCCTTGTCTTTGGGGGGCGCGGAGGGCTGCGCGGGGCGCGCGGGACCCGCGCCCGGGGACGCTGCGCCACCGGCGGCTGGCTCGCCGCCGCGGCCACCACGTCGACGTCGTCGACGACGCTTGCGCGGACCGCCGAGTTGACCGTCGTCGTCCGTGCCGGCATCCGTCGACGACGGCTCATCTCCGTCTGACGAACCGTGGTCATCGCTGTCGCCGTCGTCATCAACGCCGGCCGCACGTGCGTCATCCGATGACGCCGGTCCTTCCGGCCCGACGCCCGTCAGCGACTCGCCGTTTCGTCCGCGCCCTCCTCGGCGGCGCCGGCGCCGCTTGCGCTTGCCGGCCGCGCTGTCGTCGTCACGTCCCTCGAGTGCGCCGGCGCTCGCGTCAGCAACCACAGTCGCCCTGGCGGGAGATCGGGTTGGCGGCGGTGGCGGCGGTGGTGGTGGCGCGTACCACGCTTTGATCGCATCGACCTGCTCGCTCGTGAGCTTGGTCATGTGCGACTTCACATCCATGCCCTCTTCTCGGCAACGCGCCAGCAGATCCTTGCTGCTCAGTTCGAGCTCCTTCGCGAGGACGTGCAGTGCCGCGGGATCCGATGGTGGCGGAGGCGGCACGGCCGCTGCTTCTACCTCAGCCCCGGCCTCGGCCCCGTCCACGTCCGCGTCGCCGGCGACCGGCAGCGCTTCCAGCATCTCGTCGCCACGGCCTCCGCGGCCACCGCGCCTGCGCCGACGCCGACGGCGCGGGCCGCCTTCGGCCTCCAGCGCTTCGGCTGCGCGCGCGCCCGGCGCCGTGGGTGCACTCGGTGCAGCGGGCACAGCCGGCTTGCCGGCAGCCTGCTTCGTCACGGTCGCTGCCTGCCTCGCCTGTTTGCGATGCTCCGCACGCTCGTGCCGCTTCGCTTCTTCGATCGCCTCCGCAATTGTCGGCTCGTCCTCGTCCGGCTCCGCGTCCGGAAGATCGTCGAACGTACCGGACAGAATCATCGCAGTGGTGTCGGCCGGCTGCGGCTTGCGACGACGGCGACGGCGGCGTCGACCGCCTCCGTTGCCATTCTCCTGCTCGCCGCTTTCGTCCTCATCGTGGTCCTCGACAGCCTCCCGGTCGGGGAGCTGGGTCGCGAGTTCTTCGAGACCCGGTCGGTACGCACGCGGCAGGCGATCGATCTCGACATCCGCGTCGCGCTCGTCGTACGCGTAGAGATCGACGCGATCAATGGCGATCGCTTCGCTGATGCGCACGTCGACCCGCTTCTCGGTCGTGCGCTCGATGTGATACAGGGCGGCGCGCTTCGCCGAGAGCAGCACCGATGCGACCTTGACCGAACACACCATTTCGACGCGCTGCACCTTGTCGTGTGTCAGGTAGAACTCGACATCGCGCAGCGAATCGGCGGCGACGGTCTCGGGCTTCTTCATTTCGCCGAGCCCCTGGCAGTGCGGACAGTCGGTGAAGTGGGCTCGGCGAACGCTCGGGCGCATGCGCTGGCGGGTCATTTCGACGATGCCGAACTCGGAGATCGCGAGCACCGTTGATTTTGCGCGGTCACGCTTCAGTGCGTTGCGGAAACGGTCTTCGATCTCGCGACGGTGGCGCGGCGATCGCATGTCGATCAAGTCATTGATGATGACGCCGCCGAGGTCGCGCAAGCGCAGCTGGCGGGCGATCTCTTCGACAGCCTCGACGTTCGTCTGATACGCGTTCGTTTCACTGTCACGCGCCGAACGGCTGCGACCGCTGTTCACGTCGATGGCCACCAGTGCTTCGGTCTGATCGATGACGAGCGCGCCGCCCGAGGGCAGCGGAACGGTCCGGCTGTGCAGCATCGCGATCTGTCGTTCGATGTCGAAGGCGTGGTACACCGGAACAGCGCGATCCCAGTAGAGCACCTGGGGAGACGAGCGCGGCGCGACCACCTGCAGGAACGCATTCGCCTTGCGGAATCCTTCGTCGCTGTCGACGATGATTGCCTCGACGTTCTCATCCGCCATGTCGCGGATCGTGCGGATGAGCAGGTCACCTTCGCTATAAAGAAGGCAAGGGGCGCCGGTCGAGTGCATGCGCTTTTCCATCACTGCCCAGAGGCGCGTGAGGTATGCAAGATCGCGGCTGAGTTCCGTCTTGGTCCGGTCGAAGCCGGCGGTGCGCAGAATGAATCCGAAGCCCTCGGGCAGCTCGAGCTGATCAAGAATCTTGCGCATTGCGCGCCGCTGCTCTTCATCCTCCACCTTGCGCGAGACGCCGACGCGGTCCATGTCCGGCATCATCACCATGAGACGGCCGGGGATGCTCAAGTAGCTGGTGAGCGTCGGTCCCTTCGTGCTGATTCCTTCTTTCAAAACCTGCACGAGCACTTCCTGGCCCTTGCGCAGCGCTTCCTGCATCAGCGGCCGTTCCCGGCGCGGAATCTTGCGGCCGACGCGTTCCGTACGGCTGCTGCCGGAGCCATTGCTCGGGAAGTACTTGGGGTGCAGGTCGCTGATGTGCAGGAAGCCGCTCTGGCCTTCGCCAAAGTCGACGAACGCCGCCTGGATCGCGGGCTCCACATTTGTGACGCGGCCCTTGTAGATGTTGCCGACATGGGTGCCGCCGCCCGCGCGCTCCATGAAGAGCGCTTCGAGTCGGCCGTTTTCGACGACCGCAATGCGGCATTCATCGCCGGGCACATCGTTGACGATCATCAGCTGGCGGCCGATGGGGCGCGCTTCGATGGTCGACTCGCGCCGCGACTCGCGCGGCCCTTCGCGCTCGCGACGGCGTCCTCGCGGTGCGGGGGGCGCTTCGCCGTCGGCGCCGGACGCAGCGTGATCATCATCCTGATCATCGGCCGCGCCCGCCACGGGCTCGTCGCTGTCTTCGCCATCGTCGTCCGAGTCGTCGTCATCCCTCGACTCATCGCTGGACGCGCCATCGCTGTCTTCACGGATCTTGTCACCCGAGGCGTTCAACTCGTTGCGCGATGCAGATTCCGTTTGCTCGCTGTCGTCATCCTCGCGCGGCTCGTAGGCGGTTGCGGGCGCAGGGATCATCGGCTGCACGCCCTCGAAGGCGTCGGCATCGAAGGTCGCCGCGCTCACGTCATGATCATCATGATCATCATGATCATCGCCCTCGTCCCCGCCGTCATGGGGATCCTCGCTGGAATCGTCAGCGTCGGACGGCTCGGGCGTCACCTGTGCGGCGCGCGGGTGAAACGGATCCACCGTAGGTTTCGCCGGCAGGTCGAACGGGTCCAAAAACGGATCAACAGGAATGTTGGGATTGTCGCTCGGGCTCACCGGTCGTGATCCTTCCCGCAGGGCGGGAGTAGTCGGGCCGACGGCCGGACGAACAGTTCACGTGCAGGGGGTATCGGCGGGCAACGCAAAACTCCCCGAATCGGCCAGCTCGGGTGAGCGGGCCGTTCGGGCTGGTCATGCGTGTCGTACGTCGAAAATCCTGCAACGGGGAGACTCGTCCGGGCCGCACGGGGCGACTGCACGAACGTCCAGTTGCGATGCACCGGTGGACTCGATTCGTCCTCGCCCGGCTGCGCCCGCTGGGCGTCCGATTGTCCGGCTGCGACGAAGTTGTCGCTGCGCACCATTGCTTGAACCGTTGCTCGACCTGCTCGTCAGGGCACGTCAGGACGTGCGACTGATTTTGCCTGGTCGGGGTTCGAGCGCTCCTGCGCGATCGCACTTCCCGTTGCCGGCCCGATGGTTTGTGATGTTCCCTTCACTCGGCGAGCCACCCGCCGACGTTTCCGGGATCGATTTTTCTGAGTTCGTCGCGGAGGTAGTTCAATACCTGCCGCTCGGAATCGAACGAGCCGACCTTTCGGGCGAGCCGCTCGCATTGGGGGATGTCCACCGCCCGGACAACACGCTTGATGAGCGGGATCTGGGAAGGGACGAGCGACAGTGTACGGAACCCGAGACCGATGAGCAACATCGTATAGAGCGTTTCGCCAGCGATCTCGCCACAGATCGAGACGTCGATTCCGGTGCGCCGCGCGGCGCGCTGCACCGTTTTTACCAATTGCAGGACAGCGGGACTGGCACCCGAATAGAGATGCGCTACTTTTTCATTGCCGCGATCGACGGCCAAAGTGTACTGAATGAGATCGTTCGTTCCGATCGAGAAAAATGCCGCTTCGTCGGCGAAGGTTCTGGCCATGAGCGCCGCGCTCGGAACTTCGACCATGATCCCCACCGGAACGTCGTGCTTGTAGGAAATGCCTTCTTCATCGAGATCTTCACAGACGTCGCGCAGGATGAGCTTGGCTTCGCGCAGCTCCATCACCGTGGACACCAGCGGGAACATCACCTTCAACGGACCATGCATGCTGGCACGCATGATCGCGCGGAGCTGCGTCTTGAAGATCTCCTTGTTCTGCAGGCAGTAGCGAATGCTGCGCAGTCCAAGGAACGGGTTGCGCTCGGGTTCGATCGCCCGCTGTTGCGTGTACTTGTCGGCCCCGAGATCAAGTGTGCGGATTGTGAGCGGCCGGCCGTCCAGCAGTTCAATAGTTTTCTTGTACGCCTCGTAGTGGACTTCTTCGGTCGGCTCCATCTTCGAAGTGAGGAAGAGGAATTCCGTGCGGTACAGACCGACGCCATCGCCGCCGTTCGCCAGCACGCTCTCCACTTCATAGGGGAATTCGATATTGCCAAGCAGCAGGATCCGCTTGCCGCATCGCGTCTCGGTAGGAAGATCCTTCAGCAAGCGAAGCGAAGCGCGAAATTCGCTGTACTTCTCCTGCTGCAATCGGTAGTGCGCCACCATGCGCTCGTCCGCGCGGGCGACCACGATCCCGGTGTCGCCGTCCACAACGAGGAGATCACCGTCTTCGACCGAGTGCGACAGCCGCTGGCAACCGACCACCGCTGGAATGTCGAGCGCGCGGGCGACGATCGACGTGTGACTCGTCCGGCCGCCGAGGTCCGTGGCGAAGCCCAGCACTTTCTTCCGATCCATCCCGGCGGTCTGGCTCGGCGTGAGTTCATGCGCGACGATGATCACGGGCTCGGTCAGGTTCGAAAGTCGACCCTCCGGCTCGCCCATGAGCTGACCGAGGACGCGCCGGTCGAGATCGGTCAGGTCGTTCGCTTTCTGGCGAAACACCTCACTGCCCATCGCCTGGAACTGCGTGATGAGTTCTTTGAACTGGTCGGCGACACCGACCTCGGCATTGACGCGCTGCGATTCGATGCGCTTCTGCATCGCGGACAGGAGCGAGCGGTCCTTGAGCATGCCGATGTGAAACTCGAAGATCTTCGCCGCCTCGGCACCGAGGTGGAGACTCGTCCGCTCTTTGAGCTGCGTGAGATCGTCGGTCGCCGCGTTCAGCGCCGTCTCGAGCCGGAGCAATTCGGCCGGAATGTCCTTCTCGGCGATGGATCGATGGGGAACGTGCTGCTCCGCCTCGCCGAGCACGAACGCGCGGCCGATGACGATGCCCGGAGAAACAGCGATCCCGCGGATGAGTTCCATAGACGGACCCACAGCGGGCGGTGCAACGTCGCGGATGACCGGCCAGAGAGGAACGGAAGGCATCCGCGGGCGTGCGAGGCGTCCACGAGGGGCGCGGCAGTCTACAGGAAGCCGTCGGATGCCGTGGCCGTGCTGAATGGTTGCAGTTCAGCCCCAGTCGCCGAGCAGGAGTGCCAGATCTCCGCCGCCCACGCGGCCGCTCCCGTCAAGGTCGATCAGTGCGCCCGACGATCCCCATCCGCCGAGAAGCATTGCGAGATCGGCACCGTTCACGAGGCCGTCGTTGGTGAGATCCGCCCAGCGAAGTCCGGCCGCTTCGAACTTACCTTTGAAGAGCAGCATGTCGGCGCTGTCGATCACGAAGGTGCCGTCAAGATCGAGACGTTCCTGGCCCGGCGCGACCGGCCCGAACGCCGCGACGATCGCGAGTCGATCGGCAAAGTCGAAATCGCCGTCATGGTCCGCGTCACCGAGCACGGCGGGCGGCCACACGATCCACTGCTGATGGACCGGGATGTTGCTCAGCGTTCGGGTCGGTCCGCGCGACGGCCAGCGCACGATCGCGCTCGTTGCCTGCTTCGCGCTGCCGACGCCGAAGTGCAGGATCTGCTCGTTCTGACCCAGGTAGCTCTGACCGCCGGCGTAGATCTCTTGGAACTGCGTGACTCCGTCCGCAGTGAGATCCGCATTGGCGCCGATCGCGCCGGTGTTCGGACCGTCGCCGATGACGCGCAGGCGCACGGCGCCGCGCTTCGACCCTTCGTGATTGATGTAGAGGTCTACAGGGCCGGCGAGCGGATTCAAGAGAATGTCGAGATCTCCGTCGTTGTCGATGTCGGCATATGCGGCGCAAAACTTCGAGCGCGCCACTGGAGTTGGTCCGCCGATTGCCGCCTCCAACGCGATGTCAACTGCGGGCGGCGCTCCCGAGTTATGAAAGAGCGAATTGGGCCCCTCCTGATTGATGACGTAGAGATCAAGATGACGGTCGTTGTTCCAGTCGAAGAAAAAGGCGCCCCACGCCCAATAGACCGACGGGTGCGCGACACCCCACTTCAGCTCTTCGGACTGAAATGTCTGTGTCGCGCCCTGTGACAGGAGCAGCGGGAATGCATGCTCCGGGGCGAGCTGCGGGCCCGAGGTGTTCGTCACGTAGAAGTCAACAAAGCCGTCAGCGTTGAAGTCTCCGCACGCTAGGCCCATCGAGTTGAGCTTCACGTTCGTGCCGGACTTCGCCCCGATTTCCGTGAAGACTCCGCCGTCGTTGCGGAACAGTTCGTTGCCTGGAAATCCCGGCGTCGTGCCTCGGTCATTCGACAGATACAGGTCCAGATCTCCGTCGCGATCAAAGTCTGTCCACACCGCCTCGAACGAGGGCGAGTCACTGTTCACTCCGACCTCGGTCGCAACATCCGTAAACGTCCCGTCGCCGTTATTGCGATAGAGGTAGTTCTCTGAAGCGTGCTCGCCACCGGAGATGTGCAGGTAGTTGCAGACGTACAGATCAACCCAGCCGTCGCCGTTGTAGTCACCCCAGCATGCGCCCTTGCCGATTCGTGCTGAGTACACATCGATGCCGGCCAGTTCAGTGACATCGGAGAAGGTGAAGTTTCCGTTGTTGCGGAGGAGGACCGGTGCTTCGAGCACGCGCGAGAGGAACAGGTCCATGTCGCCATCGCCGTCGTAGTCGGCGCTCGCCAGTCCGGAGAGTGCGCCGAGCGGCGGCAGTCCCGAGGTGGCCGATCGATTGACGAACGTGCCGTTCTGGTTTTCGAAGATGCCGACAATCCATGCCGCGCCGCCGACGATGACGACATCGGAGTCACCATCGCTGTCGAGGTCAGCAAAGCCGCAGCCGAAACCGTAGAAACCGGTCTGCTGCGGAAAGTTCATCATCGTGAACAGAAGCCCGCGCTGCTGGGCTTCGAGCGTGAACGGCGCGACGCCCCGGCGGTCCGCCTGTACGAGAGCGGTGCATGCGCCGGCAACCAGACACGCCACGACTTGCGACCTAGTGAATCGCCACACGGACCTTCCCTCCAATGAGCCTCGCTTCAGCCGATGACGATCATGGCCGCACGGCAACACTTGGCAAGGCGTTTTCCGGAACGTCAGAGCGGTCTTTGACGAAACGCATGTAAAAAATCGCGTGCCGGGGCCGATGGACTCCGGCACGCGATTGTGTAGACAGATAACGCGCGGGCGTCAGTTGCCGTTTTTGACTTCAAACTCCGCGTCGATGACATCGTCCTTCTTGGGCCCGCTGCCCCCCTGCGCCTGCTGGCCTCCGCCATCCCCGCCCGGCTGCGAACCGTCTGATGGCGCGCTCCCAGCCTGCGAACTGACCTTGTTCAGCTCCTCGAGCGACTCATACAGCGTCTTGATCGCCGCGTCGATCGCAGCCTTGTCGTCGCCCTTGAGCTTGTCCTCGACGTTTGACACCGCAGACTCGATCTTCGCCCGGATCTCGCCTGAGAGTTTGGCGCCGTGCTCGCTCAGCTGTTTCTTGACCTGATAGACCGCACCGTCGGCCTGGTTCTTGGTGTCCACGAGTTCGCGACGGGCGCGGTCGGCGGCGGAATTCGCATCGGCTTCGCGCTTCATCCGCTCGATGTCGTCCTTCGACAGGCCGGAGCTGCCGGTGATCTTGATCTCCTGCTTCTTGCCTGTCGCACGGTCCGTGGCGGAGACATTCAGAATGCCGTTCGCGTCGATGGCGAACTCGACTTCGATCTGCGGCATGCCGCGCGGAGCCGGCGGAATGCCGGCGAGATCGAAACGTCCGAGACTGCGGTTGTCGGTAGCGAACTCGCGCTCGCCTTGCAGAGCGTGAATGGTCACCGACGTCTGGCTGTCGGACGCCGTCGAGAACGTCTCCTTCTTGCTCGTCGGAATCGTGGTGTTGCGCTCTATGAGTTTCGTCATGACGCCGCCGAGCGTTTCCACACCCAGCGAGAGCGGCGTGACATCGAGCAGCAGCACGTCCTTGACCTCGCCCTGCAGCACACCGCCCTGAATCGCGGCGCCGACCGCGACCACTTCATCGGGGTTGATGCTGCGATCGAGTTCCTTGGTCTGGAAGATCTCCTTGGCGATCTCCTGCACCTTCGGAATGCGAGTCGAGCCGCCGACGAGCACAACTTCCTGCACGTCCGTGGGCTTGAGCTTTGCGTCGCGCAGCGCCGATTCGCACGGACCACGAAGACGGTTAAACAGGTCGTCGCACATCCGCTCGAACGCCGAGCGGGTGAGCGTGACCTGCAAGTGCTTGGGGCCGTTCTGGTCGGCCGTGATGAAGGGGAGATTGACCGTCGTCTCCATCTGCACCGAAAGTTCGATCTTCGCCTTCTCCGCCGCCTCTTTGAGCCGCTGCAGCGCCATCGCATCCTTCCGGATGTCGATGCCTTCCTTCTTGCGGAACTCTTCGGCCAGGAACTCAATCACGCGCTGATCGAAGTCATCGCCGCCGAGATGGCCGTCGCCGTTGGTGGAAAGGACTTCAAACACGCCGTCGCCGACGTCGAGGATCGACACGTCGAACGTGCCGCCGCCCAGATCGAAGACTGTGATCCGCGCGTTCTTTTTCTTTTCGAGTCCGTACGCGAGCGCGGCGGCGGTGGGCTCGTTGATGATGCGCTCGACCTTCAGGCCGGCAATTTCGCCCGCGTCCTTGGTGGCCTGCCGCTGGCTGTCATTGAAGTAGGCGGGAACGGTGATGACCGCTCGCTCGACCTTTTCACCAAAGTAGTCTTCAGCGACTTTCTTCAGCTCCTGAAGAATCATCGCGGAGATTTCCGGAGGCGTGTACTGCTTGCCGCGGATCTCCACCTTCACGAGCTCATTCGGACCGCCCGAGATCGGATAGGGGACCAGCTTCTCCTCGTGCTGCACTTCGTCATGACGGCGCCCCATGAAGCGCTTGATCGAGAAGACTGTGTTTTTGGGGTTCGTGACCTGCTGGTGCTTCGCCGCCTGTCCCACCAGGATCTCGCCTTTGTCAGTGAAGGCGACGACCGAAGGCGTCGTGCGATTACCAGAGGAGTTGATGAGTACCTTCGGCTGTCCGCCCTCCATGACGGCGACCACTGAATTGGTCGTGCCGAGGTCGATGCCGATGATCTTGCCGCTGGGGTTTGCCATAGAAGAGACCTTTCAGTTCCGTGCCTATCAGTGTGATAGTTGCCAGTTTCCTCAACCGCCCTGTCGGTGTGAATCCCCGAATCATGACGGATGCGGCCCTTGGCACGCACGAGGGGAACGCCCGGCAAGGCAACTCGGATGCCATTCCCACGCTGCCAGTCATCGCCAACGGGCCCTTCCACATCCGTTCCTCCAGCGCACATGCCCGATTGGCGCTGGCATGAGCGCGGCCGCTCGGACTGCCTCGTCCGTCGGACTCGACTCACATCTGCCGTTGTGGCACTCGCGCTTCGTCTACCCTGTCGGCGAACCGATGACCCTGCCGATGAGATGGAACGACGTAAGACCGGCCCTGCAACTGGTTGCCGAGGCGACGCGATGGAGCGTGGAGTTCGCTGCGCAGCTGACCAGCGAACCGCACGGCGGGGGCACGGCCGCAAAGTCCGACGCTTCCCCGGTGACCGCTGCGGATCTCGCGGTGCAGGCGCTGCTCGTGCACGGACTTCGAGAGCACTATGGCGACATGCCGGTCGTCGGGGAGGAGTCCACTGCCGTTTTCTGCGAGGGTGGCGCTGACGAAAGGCGGGAGAGGCTCGAAGAACATGACGGGCAATATTCGCTCCGTGCGAGCGTGCACAAATTCGTTCGCCAGGCGCGCCCGGGACTCACGCCGACGCAGATCGACGAAGCGATCGATGCCGGCTGTGCGGACGGAACGAGCCGCGAACAGTGGATCATCGATCCGATCGACGGAACGAGAGGCTACTTGGGCGGACAACAGTACTGCGTCTGCCTCGCGTTCGTCCGTGACCAGGTTCCTCTCTTCGGGGCCGCCGGCTGTCCTCGGCTCGGCACGCGCGGCTCGATCATCGGAGCGGTGCCCGGCGGGGGAGCGTGGTGCTGGTCGGGACTCGATCTCTCCGAGGCGCCGGCTCAAATGGTGACATCCAGATCGGCACGGGAGGCCGGCGGCGCACTGGTCGTCTGTGAGTCACCGCAAGCGAGTGCTCGGGCTCGCTCACGGATGCGCCGGCTCGCCGAGTCGCTGAACCGACAGGTCATCGTGCGTCCGATGGAAAGCCAATGCAAGTTTGTGCTCGTCGCCAACGGCCAAGCGGACCTCGCGATCCGCTTTGCGTCCAACGATCCCGCCCGGAACCGGGACATGGTCTGGGATTACGCCGGTGCAGTCGTCTTCGCCGAGGAAGCCGGCGCGAGGATGACCGACTGTGACGGCGCTCCGCTTCGTTTCGGACGAGGGCGTGCGATCGAACGAAATCGCGGGATCCTCTGTGCAGCCTCTTGGCTGCACGCCGATGCAGTGCGTGCTTGCAGAAGCGTCGACCACGAGTTCGATGCGCTGCCCATGCGCGCTGCCACGGAACCGCCCGCAGGCGAGGGCCGCGCATAGTGGGTGACCCCGGTCGTGATCGCTCGTCAAGTCGCCGGACGGTGACGGCCTTTGAACTCGCGGCCTTTCTAGCCGCGACGCTCACGTTGCTTGGTGCCCTGTGCACGGACCAGTGGTACTGGTCGCAGTTCGTCTGGTGGATTCCATGGCCGCTGCTGGTGCTGCTCGCGATGCCGGCTGCGCTGACAGCGATCATCGCGCGGTCACGAGCCACGCGCAACCGCCTCGGGCTGCTTGCGGTCGCTCTGGTTCCGGCGGTGGCGCTGCTAGTGCGCGACGTCGGCTTCCATCGGGCCCCGCCGCCCGCAGACGATGAGATCAGCTTTGTGCACTGGAATGCGAGCTGGCCGAGCTCTTCGGGGGGGAGCGATGGCTCACGAGAACTGCTCGACCGAAAGGCAGACGTCATCATCCTCTCGAACCCGTACAAGCTCTTCGCCGATCAGCGCGACGAGCAGTGGCGACGGGCGGGGTATGACATCGTCGTCACCGGGTCGTTCGCCGTCGCCAGCCGCATTCCGGTGCTCGAAGCCCGCGAGATATTTGACTCGGACGTCGGCACCGCAGCGATCATTCGCATCGACACGCGTGGCCGGATCGGGCACGTGCTCACCGTGCTGGCCGTTGATCTGCCGTCGGAACCGATGCTCGCGCGCATGGAACTCGCACACGCGTTTCGTGCGCGACTCGAGGAGCACACGCTGCCCCGCATCGACGTGATCACCGGAGACTGCAACATGACCAAGGGCAGCGCGTCGTTGCAGGCGATGTTCCCTTCGTTTCGCAACGCATGGAACGAAGCGGGGAGCGGGATCGCAGGCAGCTGGCCACGGTCGAAACCATTCGGCCGCCTTCTGATGTGGCACATCGATCAGCTTTTGCTGGGACACCGGGTCACGGCGCGGTCCTATCGAATCATCGATCTGGGGGGCCGGGAGCATCGAGCTCAGCAGGCGCGCATCGCCGCCCGTTGATCCAAAGACCGAAGCAGCTTTGGCACTTCACCACGGACTGTCAGCTGCCAGTTTTGAGCAGGTCGCTCCACAGCTTCAGGAACTGCGCTGAGGGGATCGACGAGTCCGTCATTGTCTCGGGCAGCGACTTAAGCAGCGAATCCTGAACATCGGTGTACCACGACACTGCCAAGTCACCGTGCAGAAGATTCAGTCCGTTGCCGTGATTGAAATCCGATTTGGTTCGGAGTCCGTCGGTGAGCAGCACGAATGCGTGGTCGTTCTCCATCAGGTAGCGCTTGCCGCTCAGCGGATCAGCATCGCCCCGATAGTTGTAATTCGAGTACGCGCGGACGTTGGAGCTCAGGTCGCTCAACGTACTTTCGTAACGTTCCGGGGGGTGCTCGCCGTGATGGCTCGGACAGTAGAGGCAGGCGGATGAGCTGAGATAGTGCCCGCATTTCGGCAGCAACCGCCCGAGTCCGTCGTACGTGTTTGTCGAACCGCCTGTCGAGATCGCCATCATCTCGAAGGCCTGATTCACCGCAGCGCTTCCGAAGTAGCTGTACGGAAGATGGTCGCGGTTGTCGCTGGAGTACGTCGTGATTGCGTAGCCCATCTGGCGCATGTTGGAGGCGCAGGCGAGTTTGTTCGCGGTCTCGCGCACCGCCCGCAGGCCTGGCATGAGGATCGACGTGAGTACGACCACGATGCCCAGCACCACGAGCAGTTCAATGAGACTGAATCCGAATTGGTCTTTACGCCCGCTGAAACCTCTACGCCTGCCGGAAAACGAGCGCGATGGATCGGCGTGCACCGCGATTAGCGGCGGTTGGGTGACCCGCAGGTCACGCGTTGGACGTATGCGAAGTCGTCGCACGTCAAAACCCCAACTCTGCATCTCTCAAAACGGAGAGATGCCGTCGAACAATATGTGTGGAATCTCGCGTTGTCTTGCAGCAGCAGTCAATATCCGGAGCAATCGCGTCGCAACGAGTGGCTGATTCCGCCGTCGTTCTCGAGCAGTCCGCCCGGAGACCCAGGACCCACACACGTCGACGAGTCTACCCCCAAATCGACTGAATTCACCAATCACAACGCTTTTCTGTTGAAGGAACTCGGGGTATAGTCGGTTCGCCTGAGGGTCGGCGTGGAAAGAGCGGGCCTTCGCAGGGATTCTCGTGGCGGAAGCCTCAGCTCACGGGCTGGTTGTCGAGACCATTGTCGACGATCAATGGACGTTGGGGCCAGACGTTGGGGCCAGACGTTGGGGCCAGACGTTGGGGCCAGACGTTGGCGATTGACGTGGCGCGGATACCGGTCGTGTCCCTCCCGGACCGATGGGGTGGTTGCCAAATTCTTTCGCGAAACTAACGTGATGCTGCGAGCGAATGGTCGACGGACACCAAGTCCAAAGGGGCGGGACGGGTGTGGGGACGCGCCGGGCACGCGCCGGGGACATGTCTGGTCACCAGGCTGATGGACGACGCCATGGCCGACGAAGACTGGAACTTCATGCAGCGCGTGGCGGCGGGCGACGATGCCGCCGTCGCTGAGCTGTACGACCGTTTCGGTCCCTTGGTCTACAAGTCCGCACGCCAGTCACTTTCGACCCGCGCCGAAGCCGAGGACGCCGTCCAAGAGGTGTTCGTTCGGCTGTGGCGGACGGCGGACCGTTACGATCCGCGCCGCGCGAAGCTGGTGACATGGGTCATGCTGATCACCCGTCGGCACCTGATCGACAAACTGCGCCGCCGCGGCGTCCGGATTGATGCTGCGTCGCTCGAAGGCGAACCGCCCGTTCCATCGAGCGAGAGCTCACGCTCGCCCGGCGACCCGCGCAGCGAGAACCGGCTCAGCGAAGAACAGCGCCAATGGCTCCGAGACAAGCTTCGGGAGCTACCGGAGTTACAGCGATCGGTGATCGAGCGCACCTACCTGCAGGGTTTCACGCTCCGCGAAGTGAGCGAGCAGTTGAATTCGCCCCTCGGAACCGTGAAGAGCGCCCTCAGCCGCGGGCTCTTGCGCCTGCGCGAGCGGCCGTCCAACGAGCGGGCCCATGGTTGACGCGGTTCGCTGAGCCGAGGTGGCAGCCGCCCTCGACCCGGATCGCCCCGGATCGCTCGGTATCGCACGGATCATCGTTGGAACGGGCGTATTGGCAGACGCGGCTGCCCAGAACGAGAATACCGGTCGTGGGCACCCCGCCATCCCCGATGGGTCGCGACGACGCGGCACCTGAGAAGGAATCGAACGCCTCGCTTTGCTGCAACAGTTTGCAACAGCCTGCGTAAGGAGCGATGGCGGGAGCAGTGATCCCGCCTCTAGTCCGTGACGGCGAATCCGTTGCCGACACCCGCGCGGGACCGCGCCGGTGACCCACTTCGTGTATGTAAGGACTTGAGAGCCCACTCCCTGTGCAGTGCGGCCGACGCATTCAGGCGGTCATCGGGGTTTCGTGCGACGGATCGAATTTGGAACGTTGCCGCTCCGGCGAGCGAACGGTTATGAGAGCAACAAGAGTCGCCACGCGCGGCTGAGTGACACTCGGTGCCTGACGGAGGATCTATGACGAGTCCCGACCCCATGTCCCGCGAGGAGCTGCTTGAGCTGGCGCCGCTGGACGCATTCGGTCTCCTCGATGATTACGAGGCGGCGCTGTTCAATCGCTCGTTTCATCACGCTCCGGCGACGGTCCAGGCTGAGATCCGCGCCATGCAGGCAGAACTCGCCGAGGACCCCTCGTTCCTCGCAACCGAGGATCCGCGTCCGCTGCTGCGACAGAAGGTGCTCCTCAGCATCAGTGAAGAAATCGAAGAGGCGGCTGAAGAGCTGAAGCCGCTCGCGACCATTGGCGGCGCTATCCAAGTCAATCCGACCTACTCGCACCCCGCTGCGCTTCGGACGGTCGCTGCGTCCGTGACAGCGGAGGTTCCGCCGTCTCAAGATGAAACCATGCGCGAGCTGGTCGCTGAAATCCGCGCCCGTTCGGCGGCGTCGGTACGCGACCGGGCAACTCCGTATTGGAGAGCTGCAGCGTTCTTCTTGGCCGCAGGTTTGGTGGTTGCCCTCTTCGGTCTCGCGAGCACGATGCGCACCGCTGAGCGGATCGCGCAGCTTGCACAGCAGGACCTGATGAGCAGGCAGTTGCAGGAGCTGGTGCCGGACCTCAACGACTTCGCGTATCGGAGTTCGCATATCCGAAGCCTGACGAGTTCGGATTCGTCGGTGAATGCCGCGGCGACCTTGTACGTCGACCGGGCCAATCGGCGGGCTCTGCTCTTCGCGCTCGGTCTGAGTGCCTCAGAAGGTCCGTTCACCCTGCGTGTCGTCGATGACCGCGGAAACGCGACTGTCATCGCGACCTTCGAGACTGACAAGCCGGTTTTCGGCATGGTCGCACAGAACATTTCGGATGACATCCTTTCGAGGAAGCTCGAGCTTCTCGACAGCAAGGGAAAAGTCATCCTTCAGACCGCCTGACTCCCCCCTGCGCCGCTCTGCCCGGTCGCTCTCCTCCCGGGCACGCGGCGCGATGTCTCTGGACATCATTCGTCGATCATTTCCGGGATTTGCAGAGATTGATCGCACGCATCGCATCCATCGCAAGCGTTGCATGGCGTCGCGCGTTGCCTGATCTCTCCTGCGGCGGGTCGACCTCGTGATCGCTCATGCGAGGTCGGCTCGCCGTGTCCATTCAGCTTCGATCGGCAACAGCTCTGCGGCGAGGCGAGCCCGCTGCGCATTCAGCTCCTTGATGCGCGCCGCGTTGGCGTAGATCGATGGACTCGACAAGTCGCGATCCAGCATCGTGAGCTGCGTCTCGATGGATTCGATCCGCTTCTCGAGCTCTTCGACCGCGAGCTTTGCAAGCGGGTTCTTGCCGCTCGGCGCGCTGGTCCGGTCGGACTTGCTTCGATCCGCGTTTCCGCCTGACTTCGCCGCTGGTTTGGCCGGCGCTTTCGCGGTGGACGCCAATTCCTTTACCCGCTCGGTTGCGCGCGGCGGGTACTTCGCGAGGTACTCGCTATAGCGCCCCTCGAAGATCGTCGCCTTGCCGTGACCGTCCAGGATGACGAGGCGTTCGCATACGGCCTCAAGCAGCGCTCGATCGTGGGTGATCAGGAGCACCGCGCCGCCCGCGCCGCCTTCGTCGGCGCCGCTGCCGTAGTCGAGCAGTGACTGCTCGAGGCGCTCCGCACTCGGGATGTCGAGGTGGTTCGTCGGTTCATCGAGGACGAGCAGATTCTTGGCGCTCGCGACGAGTCCGGCCAGGACGACGCGCGCACGCTCGCCGCCTGACAGCACCTGCAGCACCTTGTCCTGCTCACGCCCCGAGAACAGAAACGCGCCTGCGAGATCACGTGCCTGCTGTTCGCTCGCTGTCGTGGAGCCGTCCATGCCAATGATGACTGACTGCAGGTACTCCCACACGGTCATTGAAAGATCAAGGTGGTCCTGTGTCTGACGGAACCAGCCGACTGCGAGACGAGGCGATCGGCGCAGAACGCCGCTGTCCGGCTCCAGATCGCCAAGGAGAGCACGAACGAGCGTCGTCTTCCCCGCTCCGTTCGGACCAATGATGCCAAACCGATCGCCAGGCTTCACTGTCAAGGTGAGATCGCTGAACAGCACCCGCGGTCCGAAGCTCTTGCTCAGATGTTCTCCGCTCGTGACCACGTCGCCGACGCGCGGTGGTGCAGGCAGATCGAGATGCATGACATCGAGTTCGGCCGAGCGCTCGACCAGCTCATCCTGTTTGAACCGCGCGAGGCGCGTTTCACGACCGCGCGCCTGCTTCGCTCGCTGACCGGCCTTGTACTTGCGGATGTACTCTTCTTCCGCGCGGATCTTGTCGAGCTGCTTCTCAAACACCCGCGCTTCGCTGAGCTGGCGCTCGCGGCGCAGGTTGACGAACGCTTCGTAGTTTCCCGGATACTCGCGAACCGCGCCGCGTTCGATCTCGACGATGCGCGTGACCACGCGGTCCAGCAGCCATCGATCGTGGCTGACCACGACCACGGCGCCGTCATACTCGTCGGCGAGAAATGTTTCCAGCCAGCGGCGACCATCAATGTCGAGGTGGTTCGTCGGTTCGTCGAGCAGCAGCAGGTCGGGTTCTTCGAGCAGCAGCTTCGCGAGACCGAGGCGCGCCTTCTGTCCACCGGACAGAGACGAAACAGGCTTGTCGAACTCCGCATCGGTGAACGTCAGTCCATGCAGCGTCGCTTCGATGCGATGATCAACGGCGTACCCGCCCGCACGGTTGATCTTGGCTTCAAGCTCTTCCTGTTTGCGGAAGAGCTGATCGAGCTGCGCAGCGTCGGCGGTCGCCATCGCGTCGTAGACGTCGTCGAGACTCATTTTCATCGCGTCAAGATTTGCAAACGCTGTCGCGGCTTCCTCGCGCAGCGTCTTGGTGAAATCGAGCCGCGGATGCTGCGACAGATATCCCACTTTCGCCGCGCGGTTGATCTGCACGAGCCCTTCGTCGAGCTTGAGCTCGCCGGCGAGCGCCTTCATGAGCGTGCTCTTGCCGCAGCCATTGCGCCCGACCAATCCGATCTTCTCACCGTCAGAAATGGACAGCGTCGCGCCGTCGAGGACGAGGTTGCCGCCATAGCCGTGCCGAAGATTGAGGACAGACGCGATCGCCATGAACGTCGAAGGATTGACGGTTGCCGGAGGGGACCGAACGGATTTGAAAGGGTGGCGATCGTAGCAGGATGCCGGCCGCGACGATGAACGCGAGCCGCGTCAGCGCGAGATGCTGTCGGCCTCCCACACGCTCGCGACGGCCTGCCGGATCCGCAACGGAAGCAGCAGCGTCACCATGAGCCTGGCAAGCGGCCTGGTCACGACGATCGTCAGCAGCCGCACGGCGACGCCGATACCGAAAGCGGTCCCGGCGAACTGCAGGCCATACCACTCATACGCGAGGGCGGAGTACGACTTCCAGTTATGCGCAGTGACGGCCTCGACCGTGAACACCAGCGCGAAGCAAAGAACGGCGAGCGTGATCGGCACCAACTGCCAAGCGAGCACGAAGATCAGGCGACGATGGAGGAGGAGCAAGGACCATGCGACGCCCGGAATGATCCACGCGATCGCGAGCGGAATCATTTCCGACGTCCACCGCTTCCACGCAAGATCGAGCAGGGAAGGGTCCTGTCCGAGCGCACCGAGCGCCGCCTTGTCTCCGATGAGCTGAGCCGGCGCCTGCCATGTCGCCTGGGGATCGATGGCGATGCCCATCGCCGACAAGCGCGGTTCGAACGTTCTCGCCGTGTCCCACGACACCGCGTACGTCGAGATCGTTGCTGCCGCGACATCGACCGCGAGCACCGCGAAGCAGGTGAAGAGCACAGCTGCCGCGACAATCACGCCGAACCGGCGCAGCCATCGCCAGCTCATCGGATACTCCGTCACCGTGGCGATCGTGCCGCACTCCGTGCAGCGCACGTACATGATCTGCAATCGTGTGTCGCGATAGATGGTGGCGCCGCCCAGCTGATGCAGGCATTGCATGCAGACGCGGTCGGCGTCGAGCTTGCCGATCGCCGGAGCGTCCGCCACGTCGTGGGTCGAGGAAGATTCAACCATCGAAGCGATACTTTACCGTTAGCATCCGCGGTCTATGAACCGTGTCTTGCGCCGCGTGCTCCTTCCGATTACGATCATTGGAATTGCACTCGCGCTCTCGTGGTGGGGCAATCGGGACGGTGATGACCGGCGCGCGGCTGTGACGTCCTTCGTCGCCGGTGTAATGGGCGGCGGCGACGCAGGCGCGTCACTTCCCCTCATCGTCGAAGCCGCACGGTCGCGAATTCCCGCAGGCGAGGCCATCGAGGTGGAGGTTCGGGACGGTGACGGCGGTCCTTCGCCGCACGGCGCCGCGTCGCACGTTGCGATGATCCGCGTGCGGGGTCTGGCGGCGCTGGCAGTGCGCGTCCGTTACGATCCGGATCCGGCGCAGATGGCCATCGTCGGATGGTTTGAACCCGGCAGCTGAAGCCGCCGATGGCCAGAAGGAACGGACGTACATGGATGTCTGGCTGAATGGAGCGTGGGTCCCCCGCGACAAGGCGCAGGTCTCCGCGTTCGATGCCGGTTTCCAGCACGGCGTCGGTCTGTTCGAAACGATGCATGCGCGGGCCGGCAAGGTCCTCCGCGTCATAGATCATCTGGCGCGACTTCGCGAATCGGCCCGGATCCTGCGGCTCACCGAAAGCCTGCACATCGAGCCGCTCGCGGAAGTGATTCAGCAATGCGTCGAGCGCAACAAGTTTCCCGACGCGCGCGTGCGGCTCACGGTGAGCGGCGGTGATTTGAATCTGTTGCAATCAAGCGGCGCGCGGTCATCGCACGATCCGACCATTCTGGTCGTCGCTCAGCCGCCGACGCAGTACCCGCCGGAACTGTTCGCCAACGGCGTGACGGTGCGCATCGCGGATGGACGCGTCAATCCGCTGGATCCCATGGCTGGTCACAAGACGCTCTCGTACTGGCCGCGCCTGAGCGCGCTGCAGCAGGCTGGTGCGGCCGGCGCGAGCGAGGCACTCTGGTTTTCGGTGACCAATCACCTCGCATGCGGCTGCGTCTCGAATGTGTTTCTTCGCACCGGCGACCGTCTGCGCACGCCTTACGCGCGCGGCGAGGAACTGCCCGGCGTGCTGCCGGCGCCGGTGCTGCCTGGCATCACGCGGAAGACGATCATGGCAATCGCGGAGCAGGAAGACATCGAGGTGACGCGGGCGATGCTCACGGTCGAAGATGTCTTTGCCGCAGACGAGATCTTTCTGACCAATTCGTCGTGGGGTGTTTTGCCCGTCGTGGCCATCGGGCCGAGCGCGGTCGGCAGCAGCACACCAGGAGCGATGACCCGGCAGCTGCGCGCTGCGTGGCTCGTGTAGGTCATTGGCCGGGCCGGATCACCCGCACGTTTTCGCGCCCGCTGTTGTCATCCGCTTCGGATCGACCGGCCAGCCCCGTCGCGCGCGGTGCAAACAGCAGTCGGCGGACAGCGAGTGTCATCATCATGACGAATCCGACAACCAGCGCCACCAGCACAACGACGACGAGCAGACAGATCACCGGCACGGCAAGCACGATCGCGAGGACGGCGGCGAGTGCGTTCTTCAGGACTGGAACTGGCGACGTGCCCGTGGACATCGTGTCGAGTATAGGAATTCGCCTCGCCGTCTTTCTGGTGCCGTACCATCTGCGGCACCAACGGACTGATGCCTTACTGATGAACGCCGCAGGAGGTGGCCCCTGACCTTGACCCTGAACCGGACCGGGACGAGCTCGAGCCCGACTATCGCTGATGCGACTTTGGACACGACCCCGCTGGTCTTCGCGCACCTTCATCTGCACACGGAGTACTCGCTGCTCGACGGCGGCAACCGCGTGGATCGCCTGCTGCGGCGCGTCAAAGAGCTCGGCATGGATGCGGTCGCAGTCACCGACCATGGCAACCTGTTCGGGGCGATGGAGTTTTACACCAAGGCCAAGGCTGCGAATGTCAAACCGATTCTCGGGATCGAGGCGTACGTCGCCCCTGATCGTGACGGGAAACCCGGTGATCGACGGGATCGCACGCACACCGGCGTGATGGACGGCGGCTATCACCTCGTGCTGCTGGCGGAGAATCTTGCGGGGTGGAAGAACCTGCTGAAGCTTTCGAGCGATTCGTTCATCAACGGGTTCTACTACCGGCCGCGCATGGACAAGTCGACGCTGGCGCAGTGGTTCGACGGCCTCATTGCGATCAACGGACATCTCGGCAGCTCGATCGCCTTTCACCTCACCAATTTCGTGCGCAGCCAGGATACGAAGCACTGGCAGCTCGCGCTCGATGAGGCGCGATGGCACGCGTCGACGTTCCGGGCCAATGAGAACGGCGAGCCGCGCTTCTACATCGAACTACAGCGGCACGTTCCCGAGCAGGAGGCGATCAATCCGCTGCTGAAGAAGCTGGCGGAAGAGCTCGGCCTGCCGCTCGTCTGCGACAACGATGCGCACTTCCTTGGCAAGGAAGATCACGACATTCACGACACACTCTGCTGCATCAGCATGGGCAAGATGAAGGACGCGGCGGATCGACTGCGTTATCCGGAGTCGCTGTATGTGAAAAGTCCAGCCGAGATGCGGGAGCTCTTTCACGATGCGCCGGAAGCGCTCGAGAACGCGGCGCGGATCGCGCGGCGCTGCAATGTGGAATTGAAGAGCGGTCAGAACTACGCCCCGGTGGTGAAGGTGAAGCACCCCGGCAAGGCGCCGGAGTTTGACCCGGCGCGCGACGGATCTGATCTCACCGAGTGGTTCAAGAAGTACTGCGCGACGGTGGAACTGCACCCGTTCGACTCGACGCAGGACACCACTTCGCCGACAGAGCTCAAGGAAGGCTGCGATCGGGCGCTGCGCGACCTGGCGGAAGCCGGCCTGATCTGGCGCTACGGCCCCAACGGCATCACGCCGCAGATCCGCGCCCGCGCGGAGCGCGAGCTCACGATTCTCGCGGACAAGCTCATTTCCGCGTACTTCCTGATCGTCTGGGATTTCGTCAACTGGGCACGCCAGCGCGGCATTCCCGCCAATGCACGTGGTTCGGGTGTCGGCACCATGGTCGGCTACGTGCTCGGGCTTTCGAACGCGTGCCCCGAGCAGTATGGACTGCTCTTCGAACGCTTCACCGATCCCGATCGCTCCGAGTATCCCGATATCGATATTGATATCTGCCAGAACGGTCGCGCAGCCGTGATCGACTACGTCCGCAAGAAATATGGACACGTGGCGCAGATCATCACGTTCGGTCGGCTCAAGGCGAAAGCGGCTATCAAGGATGTCGCGCGTGTAATGGGTCTCGCACCGGCCGAAGGTCAACGGCTCGCGAATCTCATCCCCAACGAACTGCACATCACGATCGAAGAAGCGAAGCAGAAGGAAGCGGATCTGCAGGCGCTGTACGACGAGGATCCGACGGTGCGCCGCGTGCTCGACGCGGCCGAAGCGCTCGAAGATCATGCGCGCAATCAGGGGGTGCACGCAGCGGGCGTGATCGTCGCAACGCAACCGCTTGATACGGTCGTTCCGCTGTGTCGCGCGGCGGGCGGCGAGAACGAAGTCGTCACGCAGTGGGACGGGCCGACATGCGAGAAGGTCGGTCTCCTCAAGATGGACTTTCTCGGGCTGCGCACGCTCTCGACCATAGAACTCGCGAAGAAGCTCATTCGCGGTTCGCTGTCAGAGGACGCAATCTGGGCTGCAGTCGGCACCAGGAAGCCGACGAAGCCCGATCCGTCCGTGGTTCATCCGCTCGACCTCGATCGCATTTCGCTCGACGATCAGAAGGTGTTCGGGCTGTTTCGGCGCGGCGACGCGTCCGGCATTTTCCAGTTTGAATCAGGGGGCATGCGCAAACTGCTCGTCGACATGGCGCCGGACCGGCTCGAAGATCTCATCGCAGCCAACGCGCTGTATCGGCCCGGGCCGATGGATCTCATTCCGGACTACAACAATCGCAAGCACGGCCGTCAGCCGGTGCCCGCGGTGCATGAGATCGTGGACCGGTACACGAAGGAAACATACGGCATCATGGTGTACCAGGAGCAGGTCATGCAGGTGCTGCACGGCCTCGGCGGCATTCCGCTCCGCGCCGCGTACTCGATCATCAAAGCAATTTCGAAGAAGAAGGAAGACGTCATCAACGCCGCTCGCGGTGACTTCGTCAAAGGCGCCGGTGAACGCGGTGTCAACGCGCACAAGGCCGGCGACCTGTTTGATCTGATCCTGAAGTTCGCCGGGTACGGCTTCAACAAGAGTCACTCGACCGGCTACGCGATCATCGCGTACCAGACGGCCTACCTGAAGACGTACTTTCCGAATCAGTACATGGCCGCCGTGCTCAGTTTCGAAAGCCAGGCGCGCAAGGTCGAAGAGTGGGCGGTGTATCTCGAAGACTGCAAGAAGACCATCTTTCCTGATCACGCACCGGCGGCGGGCAAACTGCACGTCGGCGTCGAGGTCAAGCCGCCCGACGTGAATCTGTCCGATGAAGACTTCAGCGTCGTCTTCATGCCGAACGAGCCGCGGACCAACTGTCACGGTCATGTGCGCTTCGGTCTGAAGGCGATCAAGGGCGCCGGCGAGCAGGGCATCAAGGCGATTGTCGAGGAGCGGGTGAAGCGCGGGCCCTACAAGAGTCTGTTTGATCTCTGCGAGCGCGTCGATCTCCGCGCCGTGAACAAGGCCATGATCGAGTCACTCGTCAAGGCGGGCACCTTCGACAGCATTCACAGTGTTGACGACCGCGCGTCGCTGCTGGCGTCTGTCGAGGCCGCGATCTCGGCCGGTCACTCGCTTGCCGCTGACCGCGCTGCAGGACAGGAGACATTCTTCGGCGCGTTCGAAGCGGTCACGCCTGCGACAACCAAGGGCGCCGCCGCTGCGTCACTGAAGCGCGTTGCGCCGTGGGATCGCATGGCAACGCTCGTTGCCGAGAAGGAGGCGCTCGGCTTTCACGTGTCAGGCCATCCGCTTGATCAGTGGCGCGAGTCGATCGTGAGGTTCTGTTCGAGCGACACGATTGGTATGCAGGAGATCCCGCACGATCAGCCGGTTGTCATCGGAGGACTGATCACCCGCATTCGTCCGACCGTGACGAAGCAGGGCAAGAAAATGGCGATGCTGACGCTGACCGATCGTCGCGGGACCGTCGACGGCGTGCTCTTCGCGGAGAACTTTGCGAAGTTCGGCGACGTGCTGCAGCTCGACCGATGCGTCGTACTCGTGGGTTCCGCTGATCGCGGACGAGCCGAGCCGTGCGTGATCGTCGATCGCGTCGTGCCGATCGAGCAGGCCGCGCAGCATTTGTCGCAGCGCATCGACCTCATCATTCAAGGCGTGCGCGGCGACGACGATGAGCCGCTCGAGCCGACGCTCAAGATGCTCGCCGGCACGCTGCGGCAGGCGAGCGGATCCGTCGCAAGCCTGCAGGGACGCCCGGTGCCGGTGTCCATCCACGTCGATCTGGAGGACAGCCGTGTGACGCTGGCGAGCGAACGCATCCGCGTCGTTCCGGACGCGGCGCTTCTTGATCGCCTGTGCCGCTGTCTCGGCGCAGATGCCGTTCGTGTGCGCGGCGGCTATCTCCCGCCGCGCCGCGCGCCGCGCAACGACTGGAAAGCCCGTCGAACAAGTGAAGAGACGGTCGAGGCGTGAGCGGCGAATGCGCGCCGTGCGACGCACGACCCCAGCCAAGGCAGCCGCCTACGGACACAGCCGCTCTATCACGAACCCGCCAGGATGATTGCTCACGGAATCGCGCGTGTACACGATCCGATCGTGCAGCCGGAACTTGTCGCCTTGCCAGAACTCGATCCGATCGAGCGCGACGCGATAGCCGCCCCAGTGCGGCGGGCGCGGGATCGGCTTGCCGTCGAAACGGCGCTCGACCTCCGCGGCCATTCCTTCGAGCGCCGCACGGTCCTTCACCGGCCGCGACTGTTCGCTCGCCCACGCATTGACCTGGCTTGAGCGGGGACGGCTCGCGAAATATGCGTCGCTGTCGGCATCGCTCGTGTGACGCACCTCGCCCTCGATGCGCACCTGGCGATCGAGCTGGTCCCAATGGAAAAGGAGCGCCGCGTGACGGTGCTCGTCGAGGCCGAGACCTTTGCGACTCTGGCGATTCGTAAAGAACACGGCACCATCGGCGTCAAACGTTTTCAGCAGCACGGTGCGGACGCTCGGCCGTCCGTCGATATCGACTGTCGCGAGGTACATCGAATTCGTGTTGGGCAGCGGAAGGCGCCGCGCCTCGTCGTACCACGCAAGGAATGCGTTGACCGGGTCTGCAGGCGGATGTTCGAAATCAAGGGCAAGGGCATGTGACATGAGCGGTGCTTTCATCCTCGACGATCGCGCCGCGCACGTCGAGTAGCGCGCGGCTCGTTGCGCGGGGGAGGCGTGCCTTGAAGTAGCCGCGCCAGATCGATGCCCGCGAAAGAGAGCGGATCATCCCAGTCGGGAGCAGGGTCAGGAGCAGGCGCGGAAGGGGCGGTGGGGACTGGGGACCGGGGCGCAACCGCCTGCGGTCGGTCGGCCTTGACCGCGATCTCGCTCTCCAGATCGGCGATGTCCGGCGCGATGCCGAACGCCGCCAGCCAGGCCCGCACTTCGGGAGCGGCGAGCGGAACGGTCGCCCTGAGCGGTGGCCGCTTGGGAGACGGCGTGGTTGCACCGGACGCGGCCCGCGGCCCAAATCGCCGCTCTGGCCGGGCGTTGCGCCAGTCCGCCGCCAGACGCTCGAGGAACTCCTCGCTGGTCATGGTGTCGGCGCCGCGGCGTCGGACGATTTTCGTGACGTTCCGGTCGGTGCTGACGACAGTCATGCGGCGCGGAGAACTCGACCGCTGCACGAGCCCCACGATCACGTCATCCGCCTTCACGCCACCGCCAGCCCATGAAAACCACACGCGCTCACGTCGCGCCGGTCCGCCCCGCGGCCTCATCCCGTCACACACAATCCACGTCTCGCCTCGGCCGAACCGCGTTACTTCGATCAGGTCCGCGAGGCCGTCGAGGTCAATCCCGGCAAGTTCCGGGGGCAGAACCCCGGTGACGTGTAGAACGTTGAAGGCGTCAAGAACCAGTTGCATGAGGAGGAGAGAAGCCTTCTTGCGAAATCGCCCGAAATAGGCTCTACTGTTTGGCCCGCTCGATCGCTCCAACGGCGGACGAGAGCGGCCCCAGTCCCTCCGCCTTTCGACACACACTCTCACCTAACGACCGCGACACGAAGAAAAGGTTGACCGCAATGGCGATTCGAATCAAGGCCCGAGCTGGCGAGACTGCTGAGCAGATGCTCCGCCGCTTCAAGAAAGTTTGTGAGAAGGAAGGCCTGACGAAGGACGTCAAGCGAAAGCAGTATTACGAGAAGCCGTCCGAGCGCCGTCGCCGAGCGATGCGCAAGACGGAAACGCGCGGCGGCATGCGGCCCATGGGGCGCGGCGGCAGCAGTTCCAGCTCCGGTGGCGGCAGCAGCGGTTCCAGCAGCAGCGGTCCCAGCAGCGGCCCCGGTGGTCGTAGCGGCGGCGGCGGCGGTGGACGCAGCGGTGGCGGCCGTAGCGGCGGCGGCGGTCGGCCCTCGGGCGGTCGCGGTCGCTCCTGATGACGGACCCAATCGTCCGCGCATCCTTCGAACGCTGGCTGTGAGCGATGTTCCTGAACCGGAACGCGGCAGGCGGCGGTGTTTCGCGCACAATTCAGTCCCGGCCCGCCACTTCGCCTACTGTCAGCGGCTCGTGCGTCGACGCGTGAGCCTGTTCTTCTGCCTCTCCTGCTTCGCATGACTCGCACATACTCCACGACCGATCCAGCCCAGGTCCGCAACTTCGCCATCGAGGCGGCGCGCACCGCTGCTGATCTCAAGTGCACTGATGTCGTTCTGCTCGATGTGCGCGGTCACAGCCAGGTCTGTGACTACGTCATCGTCGCGAGCGGCACGAGTCAGCGGCAGATGAAGTCCGTGGCGACGCAGCTTGAAGACATCGGCGAGGCCATGGGCATGGCACCGTTCCGGTCGACGCGGGATGCGGGCACGACGTGGGTGGTCGTCGATTGCGTCGAAGTGGTGATCCATCTCTTCGAGCCGGAGCAGAGGCTCTATTACGATTTGGAATTGATGTGGGCGCAGGCCGGGCGTGTCGACTGGTCGCGCGCGGGGCGTTCCGATGGCTCGACTTCGAAACCTGCGAAAGCGGCGCGAGCGGCGGCCGCGCGCGAACCAGACAGTGACGACGACGACGCGACAGTGAAGCCGGCAGCGAAGACGCAGCCGAGCGCCAAATCCGCGCGTCCGTCGTCGAAGAACTTGAAGTCAGCATCCGCGAAGCCGGTGAAGAAGCCGGCCAGCAAGAAGCCTTTGGCGAAGAAGCCGGTCACAGGAACCGGCGTTGCGTCCTCCGCGAGCAAAAAAGCGCCGGTCAAGAAGAGTTCTCGCAAGGCGCCGGTACGACGGTCGTCGACCTCGAGAGCACCCGCCCGCGACGAGTGAACGCCTTCCATGCTCCGCGAAGTCCTCTACGCGAAGATTCATCGGGCCACGGTCACCCACTGCAATCCTGATTACATGGGATCGATCACTATCGATCCGGATCTTCTTGATGCGACCGGCCTGCGGCTGAACGAGAAAGTGCTCGTCGCCGATGTCGACAATGCAGCCCGCTTCGAGACGTACATTTTCAAGGGCGAGCGCGGTTCAGGGGTCATCGGCGTCAACGGCGCGGCAGCGAAGTTGACCGGCGTCGGCCACATCGTTCTCATCATGAGCTTCGCGCAGATGACCGACGAGGAAATGCGGGGGCATCGGCCGAAGATCGTGCTCTGTACGCCTGAGAACAAGATCGCGGAACTGTTTCACTACGACGCGTCGTAAACTCGTCGCCCTGACATGTTGGCCATACCGGTCATGCTGCCCGTCTGGTTCAGTCGCGAGGATTGACTCGCGGGAGGTCCGCCGTGAACGTGCGTCTTGCTGTTGTGCTTCTCTCACTCGCATGCGCGGCGCTTGGCGCGGTGCAGTCTGCCCCCGTCGCCGATCCCGTCGCTGAGCCCATGGCGGCAAGCGTGCCGACAGCGGCAGCGGCGACCGGCGTTTGGCAGGGGTACGTTGAGTCCGAGCAGGGACGGTTGTTCGTGAAGGCCGAGGTGCGATCCGACGGGGGGGCCGGCGAGAAGCCCAGCGTCCTCCTCACCGTGCCGCTCGCAGGAGCGCTCAAGTCCCTGGCTGAAGACGTGCTGATCAACGAGCGCTCGCTCGGATTCACACTGAAGAGCCGCGGTGTCGACGGTCGCTTCGTCGGCGAGATTGATGAGGCGGGCACGACGTTCGTCGGAACGCTGACGCTCACTGCCGGAGGGCGCCCGCCGGATGCGCTCCCGTTCTCCCTCGTCAAGTCAGCGGACGCGAAGTCTGCGGCGAACAAGACCATGTGGGTCGGAGCGCTGGATGTCAACGGCACGAAGCTGCCTTTCGTCGTCACGCTCGCGGACGTCACGGACATTGGAACGGTGGGCGCGATTGACATTCCGACGCAGAACTTGTTGGACTTTCCGCTGCTCGTGACGAAGCGCGAGGACGGTGGCTATGCGATCGTGGTGCCCATTCCGGGCGACGCCACGATGGAGCTCGCGCCGAAGGTTGAGGACGATGGCACGGCTGCGCTCGTCGGCACGTACTCGCAGGGGGGCTTGCAACTGCCGCTCACGTTGAAGCCGTCCGACGGCAGCGCGCCCGAAGGTGCCCGTCGACCGCAGACGCCGATGCCGCCGTTTCCATATGACGCGCGCGATGTCGTCATCAAGCATCGCTTCGGTCATTCGCTCGCCGGCACACTGCTGATTCCCGAGCGAAAGGACGGCACACCCGAGAAGTTTCCAGCAGTGGTGCTCATCTCGGGGAGCGGACCGCAAGATCGCGACGAATCAGTCCTGGGCCACAAGCCGTTCCTCGTGCTCGCGGATGCGCTCGCGCGGGCGGGCATCGCCGTGATGCGCTACGACGATCGCGGCACTGGCCGGTCCACCGGCTCGTTTGAAGGTGCGTCGTCATACGACTTCGCCACGGACTGCGACGAGGTCACGGAATGGATGCGCACGCAGCCGGACATCGATCCGCGCCGCATCGGCCTGATCGGACACAGTGAGGGCGGCATGATCGCGCCGGTCGTTGCCAAATGGCAATGGGAGGACGGTGATCCGAGTGTCGCGGCCCGATTCATCGTGCTGATCGCGGGGCCCGGCGTCAGCGGCGCCGAAGTGCTCGCGCTGCAGATGCGCCGCTTGATGGAGGCGGAAGGCGCGACGCCTGAAGAGGTCGATTCGGTGGCCGTGCCGCAGACGGCGGCGATCGCTGCAATCGTCGCGAAGAAACCGACGGCTGAGATCGAAGCAGCTGTGCGAACGATGGTCGAAGCGCAGATCGCTTTCGCTGCGGCCCACGGCGCGCCGCAGCCGCCGGAGGCACTGGAAGCCGCGACCAAGATGGGCGTCGAGCAGCTCGGATCACTTTGGATGCGCGAGTTTCTCGACCACGACCCGCGCGGCTGGATCAGTTCGCTCGTCATTCCCGTGCTCGCCGTGAACGGCACGCTCGATCTGCAGGTCGACGTGGATCAGAATCTTCCTGCGATTGAAGCGGCGGCGAAGGCCGGGAACGTGCCGCTGACCACGATGCGCTTTGAGAAGCTCAATCATCTGCTGCAGCCGGCCACAACGGGTGCCGTCCAGGAGTACTCGGCGATCGAGACGACGATCGATCCGGCGGCGCTCGCGTACATCGTCGATTGGGTGGTGAAGACCGCCAACGATCCTGCGATCCTCACCCTCAAGCCCAAGGCGCCGCCGGCGGATGCGGCGCCCGTCGACGACAAGCGACCTGTCGCTCCTGTGATCCCGGCGATGCCCGCGGCACCGGTTCCGCCGGCACCAGAAACGCGATGATGGAAACGCGATGATGTCATTCGGACTTTCGCGCGGGAAGAAGCTCGATGTCGGCACGGTCGGCATCGAGCGTGATCAGCTGCCCCCGTTCGATCCGGAGGGGGGCGAACGGCTCGATCCGCGCCAGTGGTTCGAACATTCCGAGCGGCCCTTCGATCTGGAGATCGGCGCCGGTAAAGGCACGTTTCTGCTGCAGCAGAGTGAGCTGGAACCCGAGACGAACTTTCTCGGCATCGAGTGGACCGGCGAGTTCTTTCGATACGCGGCCGACCGCGTTCGTCGTCATCAGCTGCGCAACGTCAAGCTCCTGTGGGCCGACGCGACCGAGTTCATCCGCTGGTGGGTTCCTGACGGGTGCGTGCGCACGGTGCACCTCTACTTCAGCGACCCGTGGCCGAAGTCACGTCATCACAAGCGGCGCGTGGTGCAGGACGCGACGCTCGCGGAGTTCCATCGCATTCTCCAACATGAGGGCGAGCTGCGGCTTGTCACGGACCACGACGACCTGTGGACGTGGTACGAGGAGCACGTCGCGCGGCACACGGCGATGTTCGATCGCATACCGTTCGAGCGCCCCGCAAGTGCCGGCGAAGGTGAAGTGGTGGGCACGAACTTTGAACGCAAGTATCGGCGCGAGGGACGGCCGTTTCATGCGATGACGCTGCGCAGACGCGACGCCGGAGCAAGTTCCGCGGCCGAGGCGTAATCTAGCAGTCACTCGTGCAGCTCAAACATTTCCGGCTGCAGACCCCCATTTCGTCATGAAATGTCCAGATGGCGCTTGTCAGCTGCTACATCTGTCGTACAGTCTGCGACAGTTGTCGTAGATCGGCGGCGATGCGAACCTTGCCATGCGTCTCAACGATTCAGAATGGACAGTGATGGGTGCGGTCTGGTCCGCGGCGGAAGGCGCCCGCGATGGCGAAGTCACCGCGCGCGAGGTTCATGACCGCATCGGCGACTCCGCTGAGTGGTCCTATAGCACCGTGCGCACGCTGCTCGCACGGCTGGTGGAAAAGAGCGCTCTGCGCGAGCGCAAGCGCGGCAACCAGAGCATGTACGTGGCGCTCGTGACGCAGGACGAGGCCCGCAGTTCGGCGATCCGCTCGCTGCTCGAACGCGCGTTTGATGGAACATTCGGATCATTGCTGCAGCACGTGGTCGCCAGGGAGAAGCTCTCAAAGCGTGATCGCGCGGCGCTGGCCAATCTCGTCGATGAGCTCGATCCTCCGAAAGGCGCGAAGTCGTGAGCAGCCTCTTCAATGGCGCTTTCGATGCGGCCGCAGGCGCCTGGTGGCAATGGTCACTGCCCATCGCCACGCAAGTGGCGCTCATTGCCGTTGTCGCGGCACTCATCGACGTCGCATGCTCACGCCGATCGCGCCCCCGGCTGCAGACGCTGCTGTGGACAGCAGTGCTCGTGAAGTTCTTCATCCCTCCGTGGTTCAGCTCGCCGGTGAGTGTGATGCGGCTGCTGGCCGCGCCGCCGCTTGCGGAGAGCCAGTCCACGATCGAGATGACGTGGGTGCGCGCCATCTCCGGCGCGTGGCTTGCGGGAGTGGTATTGATCGCGTGCTTCGCGCTCGTGCGTCATCGCATCGCATGCGTTGCGCTGAGCCGGGAGACTCGTCCGGCGACGGATCTTGCGCATCGCGAGATCGCACGAGCAGCGCAGGCGCTCGGTTTGCGTCGCGTCCCCGAGACGCGCATCGTCCCGCGGGCGATCGATGCTGCGGTCTTCGGGTTCGTGCGTCCGGTGATTCTGGTGCCCGCGGATCTGCTGCGCGGTGATCCCGAGCGGCTGCGACACGTCCTGTTGCACGAATGCGCTCACCTTCGGCGCCGCGACCACTGGTGGTCGCTGCTCATCTTCGTGATCGCGGCGCTCGCCTGGTGTCATCCGGCATCGTGGTTCGCGCGATCGCGTCTCACTTCGCTGCGCGAAATCTCCTGCGACGAGATGGTCGCACGCACGCTTGGCGACGGCGGCCGTGCGTATCGCGCAACGCTCGCTTCCATCGCCCGAGTGTTCCTCGATACACAGCCGGGAGGGGCGCGGCACATCCATCGTGGACTCGTCGTCCCATACCTGCTGTGGCCCGGTTCGTCGCTGCTCGTCGCACGGCTCCGCCATCTGCAGCGCGAGATTGCGCCGCGCTCAGCGCGCCATTCAGCCTGCCTCGCCGGCGTCGCGCTCGTGATGGCGGCGAGCGTACTTCCGCTTGCGAACCCGCCGTTGCCGCGCGACGAGCAATGGGCCGCCGCGCAGGGATGCATGCAGAAACGGACGATCATCTGGCAGATGATCGCTGAACGAGACGCCTCGTCATCGTTGAACCCGTCACCGTTGAAATAGTTCAGGGAGCCCGCACATGATTTCAGTCTGTCGACATCGTTCGCTTCTTTCCATCGCGTCCGTTCTCGGTGCATTCGTCGCCGGCACCGGCCTGGTAGCGTCGCTTGGTGCTCAGAACACGAAGCCGGCACCCGCTCCGATCAACAACGATGAGATCGCGAAGGCAATGGTGGCGGCGCAGAAGTTCACGGTGCCGAGCACGCATCACAAGGAGCTTGAGCGCTTTGTCGGCAAGTGGACGACGAAATCGCGCATCTTCATGGGCGGCACTGCGACGCCGCCAGAGTCAGGGACCGCCGAGTTCCGCTGGCTGATGGACGGTCGATGGCTGATCTGTGACACCGACGGCAGCATGATGGGCATGAAGATGAAGGGCTTCGTCCTGCTCGGCTACGACAACTTCAAGATGAGCTATGTGCAGACGTCCGTGACCGACTTCGACACGGCGATGAATCGCATGGAAGGGGACATGGACCCGTCCGGCAAGTCGCTGCTGCTGTACGGGACGCTCGATGAGTACCTCACCGGCGAGCACGACAAGATGGTGAAGTACGTCTACCGATTTGATTCAGCGGATCGCATCACGCTCGAGGTGCATGATCTGCCCATCGGCGAGCACAACACGAAGGTCGTTGAATGGATCTTCGAACGAGTGAAGTGAGATCGATCCATGCCATCAATCACCATAACCACACGCATCAATGCACCGGCCGCGCGAGTCTTCGACGTGCTCAGCGACTTTGCCGGCGCTCCGCAGCACATCAGCGCCATCAAACGGATCGAGATGCTCACCTCCGGCCCCGCGGGCGTGGGCACGCGATTCAAGGAAACGCGGGTCATGTTCGGGCGCGAGGCCTCGGAAGTGATGGAGATCTCGCAATTTGATCCGCAACACGGCTACGAACTGAGCTTCACGAGCGGCGGATGCACGTATCGCTCGCAGTTTCAGATCACGCCCATCGCCGGAAACGCGAGCGATGTGACCATGTCCTTCGACGCTCAACCGCAGACGTTCTTTGCGAAGGTCCTGGGGCTCCTGATGCGGCCGATGAGGGGCGCCATGACGCGCTGCATCACGAAGGATTTGAGCGAACTGAAGGTCGCGATCGAACGACCCGTGGCAGCCTGAGGGACAACCACCGCAACTCAACCGCCGTACTCGCGCAATCGTCCTTCCATCTCGCCGCGGAACGCTTCATCCGACTTTGGCAGCAGGCTCAGCGCTTCGCGCTGCGCTGCGATCGCCGGTGCAAATGAGCCGGTGCGCGCATATGCGAGCGCCAGCGTGTCGAGATACGACCACAGCGATCCGTTGCCGGCCGCGCGGGCCTGCGCCACACCACGTTCGATCGCGACGAGCGCGGTCTGCGGATCACGCAGCGATTCCGGCTCTGCGGTCAGCAGAAACCACGCGCACGTGTTGAGGGTGCCGGCGCAGGCACGAGGCTGATGAGCGACGACTTTGATCCCTGCGATCAGCCGCGGAAGCATCGTGCGCGCCGACTCGGGCCAGCCGAGCCCTTCGTAGCAATCGAGCAGATTGACGGCTGCGCTCACCGTGTCGTGATGCGATTCGCCAAGCTTCGCGTGCAGCGTCTTCCACGCGCTCTCGTACAGCGTTCGCGCCTCGTCGGTACGGCCGAGCCGGTCCAGCACGACGCCGAGACTGGACTGCGTACGGGCCGTCACCGGGTGATCGTCGCCGAGGACCACGAGCTGGCTGCCCGCGAACAGCGCTCCAGGATCATCCGCGCCATGCGCGTCCTTCCAGTCACTGGTTACGCGCACGAGCAGCCGTTCGCTCTCCGCGAGACTCTCAGCATCGCCGCGCTCTAATACGGATCACAGTTGACCTTCGCGCGAGGCGTTCACGCCAGCAGCGGCAGCTCCCGACAGAGATCGCACCACGAGCGCACGGATCAACTGCGGCCCGTATAAGAGCATCGTGGCGAGGTTCACTGTCGAGCCGAGCGTCTCTTCGGCTGTTGCCCCGAGCGTCCGGCGCATTCCCTCGACTGTGGCGCGCTGCTGGACGATCGCTTCCGGCAACAGTCCCTGCCGGACGTAGGTCTGCGCGAGATTGTTGCGGATCCCGAGCGGGATGAGATGCGCCTCGTCCCCGGTCCACGCCGCCAACGCTTCCTTCGCAAGTCGCTCGGCCTCGTCGTATCGCCCTTGCTCCTGCCGGAATCCCGCGAGATCCGCGAGCGCCGTCACCGTGTCCGGATGGCGCTCGCCCAACTCCCGCCGGCGGATGTAGAGAGCTGCTTCCAGGTGATCGTTGGCGCTCTCGAGTTCGCCCAGACCGCGATAGGCCTGCGCGATTGTTCGGCGCAGCCGCGCTTCCGCGCTCGGCAGCCCCTCAAGACGAGTCGTGATGCGCCCCGATGCTTCATCGAGCACCGCGCGCATGGAGACGGTGCGGCCGCGTTCCTCGGGCGAAACAGCGGCAAGCATTTCAGACAAGAAGGTTGTGATCGTCTCCGCTTCACGCTGGCTTGCCTGCGCGGCGTTCCGCTCGCGCTCCGCGCGGACCAGTCCGATACTCGTGCCGATGATGCCGAGCAGCAGCGTTGCACCAAGCAGCATGCTCGCGATGACCGGTCCGCGATGGCGCCGGACGAACGTGCGGAGGCGGTAGGCGGTGCTCGGCGGTGCCGCACGGACGGCTTCGCCGTCGAGATAGCGCTGCACATCGACCGCGAGGTCATTCGGGGTTTCGGAGCGCCGCGCCAGATCCTTGTCGAGCGCCTTCATGACGATCCAGTCCAGCTCGCCGCGGATGATCGTCCCGAGCTTGCTCGGTTCGCTGCGACGATGCGCTGCAGCGGCGGCCAGCAGCCCCCGCGACTGGCTCAGCCGCGTGCTCGGCGCAGGCGGCTCCACTTCACGAATGATCCGCTGGATCTCGGCGTAGGCCGCGGAACGAAGCCGCGCGCTGTCAAACGGCGTCGCGCCGGTGAGCAGTTCGTACAGCAGAACGCCCAGCGAGTACACATCGGACCGTGTATCGACATCCAGCGAACCTTCCGACTGCTCGGGACTCATGTACTCGGGCGTGCCGATGAACTGGCGATGCTCGGTGAACAGCGTCTTCTCGGTCAGCCGGCTGTTTATCGCCTTCGCGATGCCGAAGTCAATGACCTTCGCGAACGGCCGTCCGTCCTGCGTCGACACGAGAACATTGCTCGGCTTGATGTCGCGATGAATCACACCCTTGTGATGCGCATGCTGCACTGCATTGCACACCTGCTCGAACAGCGTGAGGCGCTCGCCGATCGTGAGATTGTTGGCGTCGCAGTACGTGGTGATCGGATCACCTTTGCAGAGCTCCATCACGAAGTACGGTCGACCCGTTGAAGTCGCGCCGGCATCGAGCACCTTCGCGATGTTCGCGTGATCCATGAGCGTGAGCGCCTGCCGCTCCTGCTCGAAGCGCGCGACCACGTGCTTCGTGTCCATTCCCAGCTTGATGATCTTGAGCGAGACCTTGCGCTGGACCGGACGACTTTGCTCGGCCATGAACCCGGAACCGAAGCCGCCTTCGCCGATCTGTTGCAGCAGTTTGTATCCGGCGATGACCGTGCCGGGGCGCTCGGCGAACGGCGCCGCCGGATCGCTCGGCATCGTCGTCGGATCGTCCGGCGGGGCATGCACTGACGTTGCGTCGTGATGGGGTGGTCCGACCGTCGGGCGTTGCATGAAGCCGGGTGACGCCGATTCTTCATCGAGCGCAGCAAAGAGCGCCCGAACGCGACGCAGCACTTCGCGATCGTCGCCGCACGCCGTCTGAATGAACTCCGCCCGATCGTGCGGTGCAAGGTCCTGCGCCTCGAGGAAGACAGCCTTCACACGCTCGTGGTGCTGGTTGTCGGACGACTCTTTGCTCACGGCGCACCTTCCTCGTTCCGTTCATCGGACGGTTCGTCTTGGAGTGCGTCGAGCAACCACGCACGACCAAACACCCATTCGAAGCGAAGCCGGACAATCTGGGCCGCACTGACCTCCACTCCCTCCAAGCGCTCGAGCGCATGGTCGAGTGCCGGGATTCCATCAAGATTCTTGGCGAAAGCCGCTTCCGTCACGCTGCTCAGCGCTCGCTTCGCTTCCACCGCGCGCCGGGACGCTCCCTTGGAGCGAGCGTGATCGACCAGAACCCGCGCGATCAGCACGATCTGCCCGACGTGGTAGCACGTGTGTCCGAGCGACCGTTCCAAGGCGAGCAGCAGGGTGTGCGGCTCGCCGCGCACCGTGACGGTGCGCGCGAGATCGACCTCGGTGATCGCCTCGAGCGAGTCATACAGGACCGTCCATCCGCTCGCCCAGTCCTGCATGAGTTCATCGCGCGGCGCATACGTGTCGACAAACTCGCCGTTCCGATCGCGCCACGGCTTCTCGCCGTCGGTCGTCAGGACATCGGTCCATCGCGAGCGCAGGCTGCCCGCGATGTGCTTCATGATGACAGCGATGGAATTCGTGTTGGTGTCGAGCGGCGTGCGCAGCGCCTGGTCCGGCAGCTGCATGATCGCGCGTTCAGCGAATGACTTGTGCGCGGCGAATGTGGCGATCACCGCTGCGATGCATGGAGCGTCGGACATCGTCGCGCAGCGTAGCGTTTCATGCTGAGGCGTTCTACGGCGTCCACGCGCCGACTTGATCGCTGCCGTCGAGATCGCTGCAAGGACATGCGCCGTCGGACCGCCGTCCATCGCGTCGGAAAAGTCGCAGCGCCGACGCGCCCGCCGGTCACATGGGCCGTCGCCAGCCCGACGCGTCGTCCTTCTCCAGCGCGGTTGCGGCGAGTTTGATGCAGCGTCGGCAGATGAACGCGTCCGGATGATCAGCACTTCGGTAGCAGGGGTCCGACCGCTGCTCCAGGCACATCGTGCAGGTGTAGCCGGCAATTCCGTCGTCCTTCTCGTCGAGCGACACGGAGCGATACGCCGCGGTGACGCAGAAGCCGCACACGCAGCTGCCGTGGTGCCCTTCGATGAGCGGCAGGTCGTCGGTCCACGACCGGTGACAGAAGTCACAGAGAACATCAGCCATCTGCACGTTGTTGGGATCGGTGCCTTCGCGTCGCATGGAGAGGAAAGCGTAACGGTCCCGTACCATGCCCACAAAGCCCGAGCGCAATCTCCAGAACGGCCACTCCGCCGACACCCCGCATGGCAAGGTCAGCCCGCGACATTTCCGCCCGCGATCAGACTCCGCCCGCCTATCCGCGCCGCAAGCCCAAAGTCTCGCTCGCGAGCAAGAGCCGCGTGTACTTCGGCGGCGCGGTGGTGGCGCTGGTCTTCGCCGCACTGAGCGTTCCTTGGATTCGCACCAAGACGCTCGTCGACCAGAGTCAGCTCGAAGTGTCGCGACAGCTCGCGGAAACCTGGTTTGAGAACGGGTTCTCGCTCGGACGTTCGGAAGGCATTCCGATCCCGATGAAGATCGTGAAAGTCGCCGACGTGGTTCCGGAGATCGAGGCGGATCAGGCGCTGGTCGAAGCGATCGGCCGCTTTGATCAGGATTCGTCCGTCATCGACGAGTTCCGCGTGCTTGAGAGCGCGACGGGCGATCCGCTGTATCGCTATTTCCGAGCGCTGCGCGAGAAGGACTGGCGCGTCATTCAGGACCGCGCCTTCATGAATTTCGGTGCGGCGCCCGCAGGACTCGACGGCGACACGCTCCGCGCGGTGTTGATCATCGACCGCACGAGTCCGTTTGCCGAAGCGCAGCTTCAAGATAACCGCGTCTCGATCATCATCAGCGGCGCTGTCGCCAGCGCGCTCGCGATCATCTTCTTCAGCGTGGTACTGCACCGGCTCGTGCTGCGGCCCGTGCGGCGTTTGACGGAAGCCGCCGAGAAAGTAGAACGCGGCGATCTCGCGATCCGCGCCAACATTCGCACCGGCGACGACTTTCAGCGGCTGAGCGAGACGTTCAACGCGATGCTCGACGACATCCTCGCGGGTCATCAGCGGCTGCGGGCGATGAATGAGACGCTGGATCTGAAGGTCACGGAACTCGCGCAGGCCAACATCGGGCTGTACGAGTCCAATCGCCTGAAGAGCGAGTTTCTTGCGAACGTGAGCCATGAGCTGCGCACGCCGCTCAACTCGATCATCGGCTTCGCTGAACTGCTGGATGAAATCGCGAAGGAGGATCACGGCGCCGATCCGAAGCGTCTGCGCTACATCGGCAACATTTTGCGCAGTGGCCGCTCGCTGCTCGACATGATCAACGAGTTGCTGCAGATGGCGAAGATCGAAGCAGGTCGTGTCGAACTGACGATTGCGCCGACGAGCATCAGCGATCTGGTCGAGGGATTGCTCACGGTGATGCGCCCGCAGTCGGAGAGCAGGCGGATCTCGCTCATCGAGCGCGTCGATGAAGAGCTGCCGACGATCGACACGGACGCGGGCAAGATTCAGCAGATTCTTTATAACTTTCTTTCGAACGCTATTAAGTTTTCCCCCGAAGGAAGCACGGTCATCGTGTTCGCCGGCCGCAGCGTGCGTAGCGACGGATCGCCCGGCCTGCGCCTCGGTGTGATCGATGAAGGCCCCGGTATTCCCGAAGACATGCAGGACACGATCTTCGAGAAGTTCCGCCAGATCGACGCGAGTCACACGCGACAGCACTCCGGAACGGGACTCGGTCTCGCGATCTGCCGCGAGCTGGCGGAGCTGCTCGGCGCGACGGTGTCGCTTGTGTCGAAGCCCGGCAAGGGCGCGACGTTCTCCGTCGAACTGCCGATGGTGTGGCGCGCGAAGGAGCTGCGGCCGCTGATGCCGTTGGGGTGAGGGCTGCGGATCCGATCGGGCAAACGATTGCCCAGTCGCACCTGGTTAGTCGTCGGCGCGGGCGGCGGGCGGCGGGCGCAGATGGCTTGGCATTCGCTCCATCATCGAAGCGAATCAGGGCGCCGACCAGCTTCGCCTGCGGGATAGCGACGGAAGATCGAGAGCCCCGACATGCTTCATCATGGCGCGTAGCGCCGTCTCGCCCTCCTTGGGACCGCCGCCAGTGTTCGTCCGAGTCCGACGACTGCTCCTGTTCGTAGCCATCGGCTTGCTCGCGAGCCTGACGATCGCTTGGGTTTGCGCGTTGGCGCCTCATCCGAACGCCACACTGTGGATCAACTCCGACTACTTCGACTTTGGAAACAAGACCACGCCGATACCGAGCCAGTTGACTGACGTGCAGGCGCGGCATGTCCCGCCGCGGCTTGCGGGCGCGATGAGGGCGTACTCAGGAACCCTCGGCTTCGGATTGCAGCAGTACTCGATTCGGAGCGTCGAATCAAATTTGAACCATATGCAAACGACAGGAGTCACTGCAGGTTGGCCCTTGCCATGCCTCTGGGGCCACATCTCCTACGACATCAATGAAACCCCGCAGACGTACGTTGAATGGCGCGGCGGAATCATGGAATCCCGGTCCGCATGGATCCCGCTTTACCCGATGTGGTTCGGCCTCGCCGCTGACTCGCTGCTTTACGGCGGTAGCGTCGCGCTCGTCTGGATCGGGGTCGGCACCGTGCGTCGTCAGCGTCGGGCGCGAGCAGGCAAGTGTCTCTCCTGCGGTCATCTCTTGGCCGGAGTTGTGACCTGCCCAGAGTGCGGCCGACCCAGCGCCGAAGTCTCGCGCCCGTGCAAGCCCTGGCGCGGAAAGCCCTGGCGACTCGTTCTGGGCATCGTCGCGATCCTAATTCTCCAGCTGGCCGTGGTCGTTTCCGTCTCGATGGGAATCCACGACTTCCTGCGTCTATCGCCGCTGCTTGCCGCGCTTGTTCTTCAGCTTCCGATCGTTGCGATCGTCGTTGCGGTCGTCGTGGGACGGCCTCAGCGCCGTAAGGCGCAGATCTCATGACTCCCGTGCGTTGCATTCACTGCCTCCATCCAGCCAATCCAACCGAGTCCGATCCCATCTGCACCGAGTGCGGCAGGCGCGTTCGCGGATCCCGATCGGGCATGTATGCCTATATCGCTCCGATCATCTCGTGCACGATCCTGGTCGCGGTGAACACGGCTCTCCTCGTGAATCTCGGTGGCAAGCGCAATCTCGAAGCCGTTGCGGCCGGCCTGATCGTCGGCCCTGGCGGGAACGTTCTGCTCGGTCTGCTCTCCCTCGCGTGCGTTCCGCTCGCGCGCCGCTGGCTGAGGCCCACTCAATACGGCCACATGTCGTCGCGTCGATCGTGACGCTATTGCACGTTCACCGGCGGAATCGTTGGGCTCGCCGAGAATTCGGGTGCGCGGGCCACTCGCTCCGGATGGTCGGCTCATCATCGCGCACGATCACGAGCCGCGAGCGAAGGGAGGAAGGGGAGCTTCATGGTCTCACTCCTGCGACGCCACGCGTTGAAGCCGCGCTTCGCATCGCATCCGCGCATCAACGTCGACCTCAAGCCGCGCGATCCGCTCTCGAACGGTCGCCGTGTCGATCAGCCGATGCCTCAGCATCTCGCCGACGAACGAGACATCCTTGTCGCGACCTGCCGCAAGCTTAGAGGCAGCAAGATCATGCGGCTCGAGACAGAGTCCGGTCGCGCCTCCGGTCGCAGGGGTTCGGACGCGGACGAGGCGCTCCTTCCATCCCAGGGGCAGCGTGGCCGTTTCGATCGCGACGCCGTGCGCGTAATAGCCGAACGTGATGTGAAAGGGCGAGCCCTCGCCAATGGAGCCGTCAATGAGATCTGCATCCGCCGGCGAGCGCAGCGTGAAGACGTCCAGCTCCATCGACTCGCGAAGCGCGGCCGGCACATCTGGAACCCGCGCCAAGAAGCGCCTGCGACCCGATGAGAATGAACTCGTGCGCACCCGTGATCCCGAACGCAGCGCGAAGAATGTGCTCAAGTTGATCTCGCGTCATGCTGCGCTCTCGTCGCGACCGGCTTGCTCGCTTGTCATACGCTCCCGGATCTCACGCTTGATCGCCCACACCTCGCGAAACGGAACGACGCCGGCGAACGGCGAGGACTGTCGCAATCGCTGTCCTTCATCGGTCTCGGCGAGCAGGATCGCTTGAATCTCGTCGACCGGTCGATCGAGAATCGCGAGCCACTCTTGGTAGCAGCGCACGAGACCCGCGGCGCTGGCGTTGCGCTCCATCCAGCGGCGCAGGTTGTCGCGCGCGAGTGCTATGCGCTCGGGATGTTCATCGAGACGATCGGCTGCTCGTCGCGCGAGCTCAAGGCTGACTGCGTCGTGGTATGCGTGCGACACGGAGACAGTGCAAGGGCACGCGCGAGACGAGCGAGCGAGTCGCCGTATGCACGGGCGCGCGATCAGCAGCTCCTGCAAGCGCCAAGCAAAATCGTCAAGTTCGGTCCGTTACCATCGTCCGGACGAGGGGGACGCCCGTGATCGCGATTCAATTCTTCTGCGGACTGTATGCGATCAGCGCAGGCAAACCCGCGATCATCGCTTACGCAGACTTCCTGAGCCGCGCAATCTCCTTGCGCGGCCGTGAAGCCGCCAAATTAAAGTTCGTTTGCAGCGTGAGCCAGAACTGTGGCGTGGTGCCAAGAGCTTGCGAGAAGAGCCACGCTGTTTCCGAAGTAACACCGCGGCGCCCGCGCACGATCTCGTTGACGCGCTGCAACGGAACACCGATGCGCCGCGCGAACGCGACTTGACTGATGCCGAGCGGAGAGAGGAACTCTTCGCGCAGGATCTCGCCGGGGTGTGTTGGGGTTCGACTGGAGGGGATCATGGAAATTGAGCTCTACGAGTGATAGTCAAGAATGCGGACGGCGTGGACATTGCCGTCAGACCACCGGAAGACGATTCGCCATTGATCGTTGATCCGGATGCGATTGTCGATACGGCGGTGCTGCTCGCTACGGGCGCGAAATGGTGGGGCGCGAAATGGCGGTGCGAAATGGTGTGTCCATAACGGCGGTATTCCAAGAATCTGTTCAATGACGTACCCCTCCCAGCTTGCGCCAACCCACGGTTGGTTCAGCAGTTCATCCTGCGTGGCAGTGCCGAGAAGCGCGTGAAGCACACCGCTGTCGCGCCAGTACAGCTTTGGCGTCTTCACGAGTCGCTTACGGCGAGCATGCGCAGCAGGCGCATTGTTGTCTGCGAGGTAGCGGGAAATCCCCATGCCGGAAGATCACGTTGCGCCAGCTGGCTCACGTAGTTCAATTGCCAATGCGGGAATTGCCGCGCCACCAGCACGCCGCCATCCGGGAAACCGCCAGTGAGCCAGTGGCGATTCCTCGCCGCTGCCGTCGAGAGTTCAGGCATCAGCAGGGGAGTGAGTTCAAGGATGGCCATACGGCCAGCGAGCGATTCACGGACATGCGTCATCAGCGCGGGTGACACGCTTCCCAAGAGCAGAAAGCGTCCGTTCCGCTTTCGTTTCGCGTCGATGGAGGATCGAAGTTCTGGAAACACCTGCGAGTGCGCCTGCGCCTCATCAAGAACGACCAGCTCGCGACATGGTCGCCTGTCGGTCCCGGCTTGAGCGGAAGCGTCGGGGCACTCGTGCGCTTTGACGAAGGGGAAGTGCCTGCGATCGCTGCAGGTGGAGACTTCGCCTTAGCCGGCGGTGCGCCCACACAGTCGGTGGCGCGTTGGGTTGGATGCCGCGACGCATCGGTGATCCCTGGCGATCTTGACGGAGACGGTGCGGTTGACGCTGCCGATCTTGGCTGGCTCGGCCGCGAATTCGGACGCGCGGTAGGATTGCTGTCGCACCGGCCAATGGAGTGGCGTGCCTCACCACTGCCTCACCACTGCCTCGCCAGTGCGGAATTACAGCAACGCATCATGACAACCGGCGATCGCGAGAAGCTGGCGGCGCTTGTGAACGGCAACCGCGAGGCGTTGCTGTCGGACTGGCGCCGCCAGGTGCGCGAGATCCCTTCGGCGCGCGGGCTGGACGCCCCGACCCTCAACGATCACATTCCGGGACTGCTCGACGAACTGGTGATTGCGCTGCGCGAGCAAGCGGAGCCGACGATCCCGGAAGCGCTCAGCGGCCGCAGCGCCACTGCCCACGGCCTGCAGCGCGTTGAGAATGAGTTCGATATTGAAGAGGTCGTCTCGGAATATAATGTTCTGCGCGCTTGCGTTCATGATCTTGCTGACGCCAACGGTGTGACGCTGCAGGGCAAGGCGTTTCACACGCTCAATCGAGTCTTGGACGGGGCGATCGGCCTCGCCCTCGAGACATACGCGACGCAGCGGGCGATGGAAGTGCGGCAGCGCCGCGAGGAATATCTCGCCTTCGTTGCCCATGATCTGCGCACGCCGCTGTGCGCGATTTCAATGGCGGCGAGGGTCATCGAGACGGAGCAGTCGAAAGTCCCGCTGAACGACGTCTCCGCGCGCATGCTCAAGGTGGTGCGGCGCAGCGTGCAGCAGCTCGAGGCGCTTGTGGGCAAAGTCCTCGAGGAGAACACCAATCTCGAAACGGAGCTTGGCATCAAGCTGCAGCTGCGCGACTTCGACCTGTGGCCGCTGGTGGAGGCGCTGGTGCACGATCTGCACCCGGTTGCCGGCACGTCGAGCACCCGGATGATCAACACGGTGCCGGAGGATCTTGTTGTGCATGCGGACGCCAGCCTGGTGCGCCGCGTGTTCCAGAACCTGATCGCCAACGCCATCAAGTACACGCCGCGGGGAGAGATCACGATCTCTGCACGCGATGACGGGCTCGCCGGCGTGGTCTGCCGCGTGCGCGACAACGGCGCGGGAATCGCGCCCGAGTTTCTGCCGAAAGTGTTCGACAAGGGTGAATCCGAGCCCGGCGCCGACGGCGGTTCAGGACTCGGACTCGCAATCGTGAAGACGTTCGTGGAAGCTCACGGCGGAACCGTGCACGTGGAGAGCACGGAGGGACAAGGCTCGACATTTTCGTTCGTACTGCCGCAGCGGGCGCGTTCCGTCGCTGTTGCCCACACCTGAACGAAATATCGCCGTTGGTCGGTGATGAACGTGTGCACCGCGTCGCATCGAGCGAAGGACGCGAGAGATCGAGATAGTGGACGCACACCCCCGTCTTCGGTGTCGGGGCATACCTCTTGACGTGGTGGATCATTGTTTTGGTGGATCCATCGCCCGGCCGTCGCTCGCTTCTTGCGGCGTCGGCTGCGAAGTCTGGGTGTGGATGTCTGCGGGAGGTGCGGCTACGACCTGCGGCAGGGGCGCGAGGATGCGGGACCGTGCCCCGAGTGCGGCATGGTGAACGAGCGACTCATGGAGCCTGAAAGTCGCGCCGAACCAGGCTGAAACGGGTCACGTCAGCAGCCGTCGCTCGTACATCAGATCGTTGTAGTCGATGTCCTGCAACGGGGCGACTCCGTCGCCGAGTCCGCGAAGCATCGCCATGACCTGCGCGCGATGGTGCACTTCATGAAGGACGAGCTGCGCCAGCAAGTCGCCCACGGTGGCCGTGATATGAGATCGCCTGCCCGCGTCATCAGGAAACGAGTCCCACGCGATGGTGCGAGTCCAGTCGCGCTCGGCAGCCAGCGCGGCACGCGTGGCTTGTTCCTGCTCGCGCCACGTTGCTTCGACAACGCCGAACTCCGGCGGGGTTTCATCCTTGATCGGCCACTCCACATACGGTGGCACATGCCGGCCCGTGAAACGCTCGATGTAGTACCACTCCGAAATCATGACGTGCGTCAACGTCCGCGCGATCGTCTTCAGGCCGAAGTTGAACTCGTGGTGGTAGTGCTCCGGCGTGAGCGGCCGGAGGGCGTTCAGCACGCGCTCTCGCGCCTTGGTGAGATAGTCATAGAGCTTCAGATGGTCCATCGGCGCAGTGTAATGGGCATGTTCATGATGGACGGCTGCTCTCGATCACTGCGCATTCTTCCTTGACGAATCATTTCGCCATACGGCCCACGCTCGTCTCACGGGCGTCATCCGCACACCCCCCACGCACCGAGGACGAGGGAAAGATCGGCGGACGTGATCGCACCGTCTCCATTCAGGTCGATCCCGGGTGGCGTTACGGGAGTCACCGGCCCCCAGAATCCGAGCAGAATGGACAGGTCCCCTGCGCCGACGGTGTTGTCGCCATTGAAGTCGCCGAGGCAGGGGCAGGTCGTGTTGCCACCGAGGTTCACGTACTTCGTCGCGACAATCTGGGGCGACGAGTTGGCGCAGAAGAGCGTCGAGCCGAGCTGCAACGTTCCGGCAACGTCGGGTATCGCGCGGATGGCGCCGCCTTCGACGGCGGTGTTCGCAGTGAACTCGCTGTCTGTAATCTTGATGGTGTGCGGGGCACCGTAGACCGCCCACGACACGCCGCCGCCCAGCGTCGCCCCGTTCCCGTCGAACACGCAGTCGACGATGGTCGTGTCACCAGATGATGCGCTCGAAGCGCTGTGATGTGTGGCGCCCCCTTGCTGCCCCGCGTGATTGCCGGCCAAGGAGCACGACGAGATCGTGAGTGCCGAGTTGAAGCCCTGAAGCGCCCCGCTGTCGTCTGTCGCCGAGTTGTTGATGAACGTGCAGTTGTGAATCGTCGCGGAGCTCAGCCGTGTGTAGACGGCGCCGCCGTACTGCGAAGAGTTGTTCTCGAAGATGCATTCTTCGATCAGCGGACTCGACTCGTTCACGAGAATGGCGCCTGCAACGAGCACCTGCGGTACTTCGGGCAGCGGTGATCCGCCCTTTCCGTTGCGGAACGTGAGGCCGCGGATCACCGTCTCCGGACCTTGTCCGTAGGAGATGTTGAGCAGCGTGCCCGACGATCCTCCGCCGTCGATGATGACCGGTGCACCGCGTGCAGCAACGATCTTCACCTTCTTGCCCGCGAGATCGAGATGTTCGAAGTACGTTCCGGGTGAGACAATGATCGTGGCGCCGTCTGGGGCAATCGTGATCGCACTTGCGATCGTGGGGACGTCCTGCGGAACTAGTACGACTTGGCACTCGTCGGGAAGACCATTTTCATCCTGGTCGTGCAGCGCTCCGTTCGATGTCGATTCCGTCCGGAGAGCCGTTCCCGTTGCAGTCACCGAGCGATTGGAATTCGAGCTTGATGGGGAGAGAGCAGGTGCTCGCGCCATAGAAGCCCGCACACCAGATGTTGACGCTTTCGTACGTGGGAAGCGCCGTCAACTCCAGCGTGTGTGCGCCACTTAGGAGGACAATCTCGGCGGTCCCCGGCCAGCCGGCGTTCATGGTCACGGACCCGACTAGCACACCCTCGCGCTTCAAATTGATCGTCGCGGAGCCTGCAATTCCCGAGCCCGTCACGACGAGCCGCGCGCCGCCGGCGGCGATGTTGAACGCACTGGTGATGTTCGCCTGTTCCATCTTGCCGGCGAGATTGAACGTGAGCTGCTTGGGCGAAAGCTCCGAGAGCACTGTGCAGAGTGGACCCGCGTATAGGTCGTTGAACTGCGTGCTCCAGTCATTGCGCGCATTCGAGTAGACGCCAAAGGGCAGGACCAGTCCGACGGAGCACCCGCAGTTTAGGCCGGCGCAGCCTTGGTAAAAGGTGTGTTCCTTGTCGCCATGCACCGCCCGCTGCATGCTCAGCCACGTCACAAGTCCATCGGAGGGCTCGCCGCCATCGACAATCGTTGTCGTGGTGAAAATCTCGCCGCAAGGGTTGCTGATGAGGCACGAAATGACATCGCCGATCTGATACTCGCCTGGCTGCAGCACACGGATCGTGTTGCCCGCGGGGAGCGCCCGTCCATTGCGTGACCATTGGTAGGTGGAGATTCCCGGAGTCGCGGCGCAGCACAGTGTCAAAGGAAGCGCCGGGTCGACGCTCGTCTCGACGGGGAGCAGTACGTTCGCGAGCGGCGGGGAAGGCGCTTCCCAAGACCCGGCGGTGGAATAGCTGGTTGGGCCTTCCGGCAGCGTTGCACGGACCCACACGGGTACTTGGATGGAGACACCGCTGGGCACGAAGTACGGCGGCCCGGCGACGGACGCGAACTCGCACCATGGTCCGGGAGCAGAGATGCAAAACAAGCACTCGGTGCAGGAGCTGGAGAGGACGTATTCGGTTGCCCCTTCGATGGGGGTCCAGTCGAGGAGCCACCCTCCGCACTGGGGCGTCATCGTGACGACAGGTCCCGGCGGAGGCAACGTCGTGGCGCACGCTGGCCGCGCAATGCAAACGGCCGCGAGCGCGCTCGTCATACTTGGCAGCAGGAGCAGAACCGCTGCCGTCGCCAGCTTCGTTCTGATGCGCTCCCGACGCGTCACCGGGTTCACGGGCTTGATCATCGATTCTCGCAAACTCGCAAGTGCATCGCACACGACTGATCGCGCGGTCACGTTCATGTTCATGTTCCTCTCCTTCGCCGAAATCATCGACGCCCACCCAACCACCACGAAGCGCAACGTATCACGCTTTGATCCTCGGCTTCCGAATCACCTGAACGAGATTCGCAATTTCCGAGCTCGCCCGGCCCCGCGGCGGAGCTCGCATTCGCGAGACAGGGTCGCATCCATGACACGCGCACACACACAGGATCGTCGTCGTCGTGAACGGCGCGCTCGTCCGCGACTTCGCCAACACCTCGGGCACGTTCGCCAATACTGACGCGCTCGATGCCAAGGTCATCGCCCGGTCGCGCCCAGCTGAAGGCCAGTTCAGAATTCTCAAGATCGTTCTCGACCAAGCCGCATCCACCTGTGAGAATCGCCCCCATCGGCGAAGGCGCGTCGACGTGGGCACCTTCTTTGCAACCGCTGAGTGCGGTGCATAGCTTGACACGTCTACAGGAGGCGAACATGTTCCCTCGACATCGCAAGCTGATACGCCCCGATCGGACGTCCGACCCGCTTCGCCATTTTTTGTCCAGGCGGGATCGACGATCACCCTCGACGCCGCATTCATCGCTGGGCGCGTGCGCCGGAGGAGCCGATCGGCGCGACGCTCTCTCTTGGAGACGGCGATACGGTCATGGTGCAGCTCGAGCGATTTCGCGCGGTGTCAGACGATGTCGAAGTGCGAATCGGTGATCGTTCCGCGCCAGACTTGGCGACATCGATGCGGGCGGTGGCACACTGGCGCGGCCGAGTCGCGGGCGAACCAGGTTCGCTCGTTTACCTAGGTGTCGGCGCAGAAGGCGCTGCGGGCTTCATCGATCGAGGGCCAGGCCGCGGCCGTTACACGCTTCGCACGACGACCGGCGAAAGTCGGGGCCTCGTGGAGGGGCTTGTGCGCTTTGACCTCTCCGGAGGAGACAGTCACCCCGGCGTGCCGATGTGCGGAGTTGCCTTTGATGAATCGAAGCACGCGGCCGCAGACAACAGTGACGACTGCTGCGCCTCCAGGCTTGCACCAGAGGCCGCACCGGTCATCGAGATGGCGGTCGACGGCGACTTCGACTTCTTCCATATCTTCGACGACGCGACCGCTGCGACGGAGTACGTCGCGGTGCTGTACGCCGCCAACTCTGCAATGTTCCACCGCGATGTCCATGCCACAACGATCGTGGTCGTCAGCTGCGGTGATGGCCGCGTGCGGCAGTTTGAACGAGATCGACGGCTACAGCACCGACACGGGGTATCACGCGCGCACCTACCGCGTGTTTGGCGCCGACGCTCCTGCCGCCACCGCGATCGTCGTTGCGCCGCCGTCAGCGACTGATCTGAACGGCAATCTCGTGTCGGACGAATGCGAGGGGGCGCTGGCGGACTTGAACGCCGACGGTGCTGTGAATGCAGCGGATATGGCGATCATGCTCGGCGCATGGGGCACGCCTGCTGCAGACTTGAGCGGCGACGGCACCACCGGCTCAGTCGGCGGGCTGGGTGGCTGAACGCCGGACAGGCGGCGACGGAGCGAAAATCACTCCCCCGCGAGATACCGCCGAATGGCCGCGTCCGCATCCGGCACGCGACGGCGCGCGGTGCTGGCATCAATGCGTTCGACGCCGAGAAATGACGTCGCATGATCGGCGATGAGCTGCAGCACCGCTTCAGCGATCTGCGACGGTGGAGCGCCGCCGTCGGCCGACCAGTGGTGATAATCCGCCCACGAAAGCCGGAGCACGATTCGCTGCAGGCGAGTCGCCGTCAGGCTGGGGTCGTCCGGGTCGCGCGCGGCGTTCGCAGTGTCGGCGGGTCCGCTGGCCTCGTCGGGCGCCCGCGCCCAGAGAATCTGCGCGTCGTACTCCCATCCCTGGTCAACCTCGCGCTCATTGAGCAACTCGACAGCGATTGACCGGTGCAGGTCGTGCGGAGTTCGGCCGGTGGGATGCTCGTGCATCATCGCGGCGCGAGCTTACCATGCAGACCCGTGGCAGTTTTCGCCGCGATCAACGCATGCCCTTCCTTCTTGAGATCATCCGTCTGGGCCTGAACAACCTCAGGCTGCACAAACTTCGCTCGACGCTGACCAGTCTCGGCATCATCCTCGGTGTCGCGGCGGTCATCGTCGTGACCGCGATCGGCGAAGGGAACAAGCAGGCGGCGCTGCGTGACATTCAGGCGCTCGGTGCCACCAATGTGATTGTTCGGTCGGTAAAGCCGCCCGACGCGAGCACGGCAAATCAGACGCGATCCTTCGTCGCCGCGTACGGAATTCTGTTTCAGGACGCGCGGCGCCTGCACGACTCCGTGACGGATGCGCTGGCGATCGTGCCATTGAAAGCCGTCGGCGGCGAAGTGAGCCTCGGGGCCGCGCGCATTCAGAGTCAGGCATACGGCACGACGCCGGAGCTTCTCGACGTCGCGCGCCTGCGCCTCGAATCGCGCGGCCGCTATCTGACCCACGAGGATCTTGAGAGCCGCGCCCCCGTTGCGGTCATCGGAAGCGAAGTCGCCAAGCAGCTGTTTCGGCTCGATGACCCGCTGGGTGCGGACTTCCGCATCGACAGCCAGGTGTTCCGCATCGTTGGCGTGCTGAAACCGGTCGGCCTCGCAGGAGGGGCAGGTTCGGCGCTGGTCGGCCGCGACCTCAACAAGGACATTCACATTCCGCTCACGACGGCGGAGTCACAGTTCGGCAACGTGATCATGCGGCGGCAGTCCGGCTCTTTTTCCGGCGAAGAAATCGAGTTGTCCGAGGTCTACGTCGTGGCGCCCGACACCGACACCGTCTTGAACGTGGCCGAGCGTGTGAAGCGGATCATGGACGTCGGTCATCCGCTGATGGCTGATGTGCAGGTCATCGTTCCGTGGGAGCTGCTTGAGAATGCGAAGAAAGCGGCGCTGACGTGGAACGTCATGCTGATCGCCATCGCGGCGATCTCGTTGCTCGTCGGCGGCATCGGCATCATGAACATCATGCTCGCGACGGTGACCGAGCGCACGCGCGAGATCGGCATCCGCCGCGCGCTGGGCGCGACGCGCCGGCACATCACGCTGCAGTTCCTCGTCGAAACCGGCTCGCTCGCGGCCGTCGGCGGCCTGCTCGGCATCGGTCTGGGCATCGGCGTGTCGCTGGGTCTGAGCCACGTCGTGCCGCTTCTGTTGAAACTCAGCTGGTTCCGGAGCATGGGCACGTCGGGGCTCGTGCTGGAACCGGAAGTCACGCTCTGGTCGATCATCGTCAGCTTCCTCGTCGCGGCGAGCGTCGGACTGATCTTCGGCATCTATCCCGCGGTGGTCGCGAGCCGCAAAGATCCGATCGAAGCGCTCCGGCACGATTGACTGCGGCGCTGCCTCAGTCGCGCTTCCACACTTCGACCGTCCCGGCGCCCCAGTCGATCCACCCAGGGAGCGTGGTCGTGCGCGTGTATCCGCGCGCAGCGAGTGTCGCAAGTCGTTCCGGTGGAAGCGTCGACGCATACAGAATGACGATTGCACGCGGCCGCTGCGCCTCGAGCGTCGCATCCAGAGTCGCCTCGAGGCGCACGCCACGATCACCGAAGTCGACGAGTTCGCTGCGGTAGGCGATCGCATAGTAGAGGAGCGGGTTGTCGCGCAGACCGATGACTCCGACGGTTTCGTGCGCCGCCGAGCGCAGCGATGTTGCAGTCAGCATCGCCTCGCGCAGCGGCTGCCGCGGCGGAAGTATCGCGATGCTGGTGATGGCGATCGCTGTCCAGAGCGCTGCTGCCGTAATCGCGAGCGAACTGCGCCGAGCCGCGAGCACATCGAGCCCGCGTGCCATCAGGAGCGCAATGGCCGGCGTCACGAACAGCAGAAAGCGAGCGTAGAGCCACGAATCACCAACTGCCGCAAGGCCGTACGCAATCGGCAGGCCGAGGAACCCGGCGATCGTCGCGTCGCGAAGCCGCGGCACCTGGCGCAATGTCCAGAGTCCGATCAGCACGAGCACACCGCCGGGAACTGCCGCCCACCAGGTCCACGCGCCGCCGAGCGCGATCAGGGCATGCTGTGTTTCGATCCCCAAAAGTGACGGCTGCGTGTCTGACGTGACGCGAAACTGACCGCGCAGCGCCAGGATGTCCGGCAGGACTGGTGCGTACAGCATGAGCGCCACGACGCCGCTCAGGACGAGTGCAACCAGTCCGGTTCCCGGGCTGCCGCGCTCGCGGCCGCGCAGCAGGTCGAACAGGAGCCACGCCCCGTGACCGAGCGCGAACATGATGCTCACGAGATGCGACCAGGCGCTGAGCGCGATGACGAGCGCGTAGAGGGTCCATGCAACCGTTGATCCAGTGCGCCGCGCGTTGAAGAGCAGCCAGGTGGCCAACGTTGCACCGAGGATCATGAACGAATAACCGCGTGCGTCGGTCCCGCTCAAGACGACGATCGGCATGACGCTCATCGCGAGCGCTGCGAAAAGACCGGTACGGTCATCACGCACTTCGCGACCGAGTGCAAACGCCGCGACGATCGTCGCGAGTGAAGCAAGCAGTGAGGGCAGCCGCATTGACACTTCGTTGACACCAAAGAGCCATGTGGAGCACCAGATCAGCACTTGCGACAGAATGTGGTTGGCCTGCGAAAAGTAGTTGCCGATGACCGTTGCCGGGCCGAGCAGCGAGTAGGCGCCGAAACCCACGAGTTCGTCGTACCACAGGCTTTCGGAGAGCGTGATGCAGCGCACGCAGACGCTTGCGACGGCGAGCCCGGCGAGTCCGATCAGGGTCGCGCGGGACGGCGCCCGCAGCGGGAGTGGCGGCGTCGTGTTTCGCGCGGCGCGCCGGATCGCGAAGACCAGGACGAGTGCACACCACGGCCCGGTCATCCACGCGATGCGCAGCCACAAGGCGCCGGTGAAGGTCACTGCGGGCGGCGTGCCGTCTGCATCGACACGCACTGGATGCGCCAGCCACATTGCGACGGAAGCGGTGCTGACGCGTGCAGCTGCCACCGTGCCAACGATCGCGATCAGCAGCATGAGCAGCAGCAAGCCGAGTGACGCTCGATCAGCGCGCGGCGTGTTCACGTCGCATCCCGTCGTGCAGGAGACTCGAATGCGCCGCCGCCCTCCGCATGCTGCGGCACATCGATGGTGCCGGCGCTCGCACGGACCGCGAGCGTACCGACGGTGAGCGGACGATGCTGATGCACATCCACGCGGATGCTGAGGAATCGGATTACAGCAAGCAGGCGGAGCAGCGTCGAGACGCCGAATACGGTGGCGTACGCGACCCACGTCTCCTCTCCGCTCAGGAGCATCGCGCCGAGCAGTGAACCGGTCGTCATCGCGAACGAGTTCAGCAGGTAGTACCACGACATCACGCTCGTGCGCTCGGCGCCTGGAATCGTCTCCAGCAGCAGGAGAAACACGGCGAGCTCGTATCCGCCCCACACGGCGCCCGCGACGAACTGCATCGGGATGATCCAGAGCGGCGATGCGGAGACGAGCCAGAACGTGCCAAGGAGCGCAATGCCGATCGCGGAACCGACGAGCACAAAGCGGGCGCCGCGGCGATCCGCAATTCGCCCGGCAAGCGGTAGCGCGAGACTCTTCGCGATGAACGCAGCCGCGATCGCGCCGGTGTACGTCCACGCATCGAAGCTGATTGCTTTCAGCATGAAGGGGTTGAAGAAAGGCTGTGCGACCTGCACCGCAGCCTGAAAGATGACCATCGAAATGATGAGCCGCCCATACTCGGTGCGTCCGCCGATGACCTGCATGAGCGGAACGCGGCGATGCTCGATGCGATGGCGCGGCGGTTCGCCTTGCGCGCGCAGGTACGCGAGTGAAAGCATGCGGCTTGCTGACGCGAGACCGAAGCACGCGGCGAATCCGACGAGCGGCGAGCCGGGCAGCCAGATCGTCGCCGCATCCGCGCGCTCGCTGAAGCCGATGAGGCCCCCTCCGATGAGCAGACCTGCAAGTGTCGCCAGCTGACACAGACGATTGCGCTTGCCGAAGTAGCGGGCGCGGAGGCGGGCGGGAAAGAGTTCGCCGACCCACGTGTTCCAGACGCTTGCCGCGGCGAGTGCACCTGCCCAGTAGAGCGATGCGCACAGGAAGACGAGCACGGCCGGCATCGCGCCGATGAACGCACCGATCGCCAGGGGGATGAGGCTCGCCGCCTGCAGCGTTGCACAGCACATCACCCAGCGGCGCGGGCTGGCGACACGGCGCATCGCGTGCGGCGCGATCAGCTGCACGACGCCGCCGGCGAGCAACGGTGCGGTCGTCACGAGTCCGCTGACTGCGCCGCTGAAGTGCAATGCGACGGCGAACGCGGCGAGATAGGTCTCGCCGATCCCGACCATGAAGGAATATGTCACGCCGTCGCCGGTGCAGGCCTGCAGGTTGCGGCGCAGCGGCTGCGAGTCAGTGTGCTGCGCGTCGGCAAAGGCGGTAGAGGACACGCGGCGATGGTACGGATTTCAATCGTGCCGCGCGCGTTAAGGCGCGGTTCAGGACGAGCACGTGGTCATCGACAGGTCACTTTCTCAAAATCGAAGGCGCTACGTCTTCAGAAACGACGGAAAGCGTCTGCGAATCCGCACGCGAAAGGGGGGACCGTTTGCGAGATTCGGGTGCAGGCCTCGAGTGCCCTTCAAGCAACGATAAGAAGGAATGAAAAGAGTGATCGCTGACACATGGTCGGCGATCACTCATCTGCAAGGTGCGAATTCTGTCGGGCAGCCGCGTCAAGGATTCGGAGTGGACGGCCGGGTCGGCGCGTTGCGGTTTCCGCCAGCGCCGCCTCCACCGGTTCCACCGCCAAAGCCGCTGCCTCCGGCAGCACCCGTCACGGTCACATCGCGGAACTTCACGTTCTCGACGAACGAGACTGGTGCGGTGAAGGTGACATAGCGCGATTCAACCGCGGCTGGTCTGGCGGTTGCGGCAAATGGATAGCCGCCGAGCTGACGATGGATCCAGTCGGGAGCTCGGACGATGAGGACGCCCTGGTAGTAACGGATGCTGGCCCAGTCGCCCGCGTTCGCGGTCCAGGCTTCGGGCTCGACCGTTTCAAGAATGATGTTGACGAGCTCGTCGGCTTTCTCTTCTTCGGTTCGCTGCTCCGGGGCGTCACCGGGCTTGCCGAAGATGCTGCCGCCGCCACCGCCTCCGCCACTACCTCCGCCGCCGCTGCTTCCGCCGCCGCCACCACCACCAAAGCCACCGC
>Ga0163148_10000248_pt1 | contig 71871 bp, 60 predicted proteins | sample OliLakLV19MP7P2_FD_148606 | JGI IMG/M metagenome (GOLD analysis project Ga0163148, IMG submission 148606) | Freshwater microbial mat bacterial communities from Lake Vanda, McMurdo Dry Valleys, Antarctica- Oligotrophic Lake LV.19.MP7.P2 | ecosystem: Environmental > Aquatic > Freshwater > Lake >... | reverse complement strand
GAAAGGGCCTCAAAATTAATTAGAATATTTCTCAATTCCAAATAATTTTTGATGTTTTTTTATTTTCTTTAAAATTGTTTTCGCCTTTGCGATTTTTAAAGAGTTTCAAAATTAAGTAGAATTTTTATTTCCTGCAAGGTTTATTTTGCTTTTCTTAATTCTTTGTTGAATTTCTTTAAAATTGTTTTCGCCTTTGCGATTTTTAAAGAGCTTCAAAATTAAGTAGATTTTTTATTTCTTGCAAGGTTTATTTTGCTTTTCTTAATTCTTTGTTGATTTTCTCTAAAACTGTTTTCGTCTTTACGATTTTTAAAGAGCTTCAAAATTAAGTAGATTTTTTATTTCTTGCAAGGTTTATTTTGCTTTTCTTAATTCTTTTTCAAAAAACATCTCTTTTTGTCTTTCTCTCACTGAGTTCTCTTTAGAATTCATTACTGTGATTGTGTTTCAAAAGGAGATTCAAAGTTATGGCTATTTACCGATATATCCTAATCTTTTTTAACCTATTAGTTAATATTTCTTTACCCAATCTTAACTATAAACACATATTTATCTCTTCAACTTATCATTATTTTAATGAGTTGCTTATTAACTTAAATGAAGTAATTTTTAAATATTTTTTTTAAATCTTGTAACATTTTGGGCTTTAAGGAGTCATTACTGGGTGCGGTTTTTTCAATATGAAATTATAAGTATTTAACTTATTGACTATTGTTGCCGATATTTCCCAAGAATTCTCTCTTTTTTATGTTTAGAAACTTACTCTTTTTCTCTTTCTTACTTATATATACAAGTGATTTTTTGCAGGCTCAGGGATGTAGCGATGCTGGAATCTGCAATTTAAGTAACTCTTCGCCTAATAGAAGTAGTTCTTTTTTCAATCTGGGGATTGAATTGGGAACTGAATCTGGTGGAGATTTAGTTCAGTATAACTATTTCAATCTGCTTCCTACATATAAGATAAATGATTTTACCTTTTTTGCTAGACTACCTTTTGTTTATTTATCTGGTCTCACTGGCGATCCAAATGGTAATAACACTGCTCTTTATAGCATAAGTGATATTAGTTTGGGAGCAAACTATAGCTTGTTAAATGACAACAAACAATCTTTGCTCTTCTCTTTTGCTGCGAAGATTCCCACAAATAAAGCTGATGTAATTGAAAAAGGAATAGTTTTACCTATGTATATGCAAACAAATCAAGGAAGTTTCGATTTGCTTGCTAGTTTTGACTATCTATATAATGATACTAAGATCTTTTTGGGAGTTCAATTACCTTTAACTGCAAATAAAAATATAACTTTGATAGGGGATACTCGACTTAATGAGCTAAAGCGTTCTCCAGATATTGCTTTTGGAATGAAACAACTTATCAATATAAGTGAGAAATCTACTTTTAAGCTAGGATTACTATCCTTATATAGAGTAAGTGAAAATGTATGGAGCTTAAATGGAGCTACTTTGGATTCTATTTCACAGAACAACTATAAATTTATTGATGGCGATGCGGTGGCAATTAATTCTAATGGGCTAACTTTGAATTTATTGCTAGGGTTTGAACAAAAGTTAAATGAAAACAGTAGCATTGCACTTAATCTTGGTGTGCCTATGTTGAATAGAAAGTATATTGATGATGGATTAAAGCGAGTTTATACTCTCAGTTTAACTACAATGATTGGATTTTAATTAAAGAAAGCCTCTAAATTTGTGGCTCTCTTATTTTTATTTGTCCTATTGCACAAATTTACGAGTCCAAATTACCCCATTAGAACTTTCTACAGTGACAAAATATACGCCTGTTTGAAATTTATCAATAGATATTTCTTTAGAAGTGAAGTGGTTGTGTTGGAGTACAATCTGACCAATTGAATTCGTAAGTGTCAAGTTTTTAATGTTTTCAATTGATTTGAGGTATATTATTAGCTTGAGTATCTCCATATAAGCAATAGAGATAAGGCAAATTTAAAACATCCATTGCGACTTTACTTATATAAGCGTTTTTCATAAATGACTTATAAGTATTGTTTTCAATTACCTTAGCATTACTATCTATTTTATAGCTTGTGATACTATCAAATAAAAAATAGTCACCCAATACTAAGTATTCATTTTTCGAAAAATCAAGCTGGATAGTCTGTGGAGTCTGGAGCAATGTTGTATCGTTACTGTTTAAAGCATTCTTGGTAATACTACCATAAGTATCAATGTTGAGATAACCAAAATAAGACAAATTAAACTTTGTATTGTTGCTTGGCATTTTTTTTAGCTAAGGAACAGCAATATTATTTTGAAAATCAAATAAGAACAGGTTTAGTGGATGGTACAAAGTGTCATCAATATAATGCCCTTCGTTTAACATAAAGTCTCATTCCCACATTCGGTTACCCTTATCATTAAATTTTATGACAAAGAAGCCAGTGAAACTTTTCGCAATTATGTAGTTATTACTTAACAAATCACTTGTGAAATACTTACAAGTTAATCCATCATAATCTCTTTGAATAATTTGTTCTGAGTTTGACCATTTAATATATGGCTGACTTTGACAAAATAAAGCAGTAACAAAGAATATTAGAATACTTTTCATAATTTACCTATTATTGATTTCCACAAAATTTAACACATGGAGTTTGAAAATTATATACACCAGTAGGGCAAGTATTCTTAGGAATTTGATATGTACTACATGTTTCATTTGTTGTAGATGAATTAGATTCTTCAAGTACTTTTGGAGAATTTGTTGAAATAAGTAATTCTGTTTTACCACCTGTACAGGTTCTACACTTAAAATTCACAACCATTGGATTGCAAAGTGGATAATTTGAAATCGTAATTGTTTTTGAACCATTCATGCATGGCGAGGTACATGATTGTGAAGTACATCCAACCCTAGAGTCTTTAACAACAGGGTCAGCAATTATTAATGTTATAGAAAGAAAGAAAATAGTTTTTCATAATTAACCTAAAAAAGTAAAAAATATTATTGAATTCTATTTCAATTCTTTGGCTAAATAATCTTGTACATCTGTATCTCTAAAGTTAAAACCGTGTTCCATAAATGCAACTGGTAACACTTTCTGACCTTGCATAACAACACAGGCTGATTCTCCCAGCATCAATTCCATTATAAACGATGGTACATTCAATGGAAGTATAGGTCTGGAAAGTGCGTTTGCAATTGCTTGAGAAAGTTGCATATTTGTCACAGGATTTGGCGATGTACCATTGAATACACCTGTCAGTTCATTATCTATCAGAAACATAATTTGACTTATTAGGTCATATAAAGATATCCAAGACACCCACTGTTTGCCATCTCCAAGAGCTGCTCCTACGAAAAATTTGAATGGTGTTGCCATTTTGGCTAATGCTCCACCATTCTTGCCAAGTACAATTCCTATACGTAAAGTTGTCTTTGAATTAAATTCATTCAAATGATTGGCTGCTTTCTCCCAATCTATACATACTTCTGAAACGAAGTCTTCTGTGGCTGGTTCACTAGTTTCTGTGAATGTTTTATCTGTACTATAGCCATAGTATCCAATAGCAGAAGCATTTAGCAAATATTTGCCTTGGAAGTTATTGATTGCATCAACTATAAGCTTAGTTGGCTTAGTACGGCTTTCAAGTATATCACGCTTGTATTCGTTGCTCCAACGTTTGCCAACAATTGGCGAACCAACTAAATTGATAATTGCTTCGTGTTTGCTTATTACATCGTTTAACCGTACTTTATCTTTGAAGTCCCAGTAGAAGTAGTCGTTTTCGTCTAACCCTTTTTTTCTTGTAACTATTGTAACTTTGTGGTTTGTAGATTGTAAAGCTTTAGTTAGCACGCTACCAATAAAACCTGTACCACCAAAAATTAAAACTGACTTCATTTAATTAACAACCTTTATATATATTTGTATTTACTTCTATGTGTAAATCTAACACTATTAAACGAAATACCAATCAATATCATCTATTAATGTTGGTATAAAATTTGATTAAAGTATCTTATGATTAAAACTTACTTAAACATAACAATTCTTATCGTTGGCTTATTTGCTACTTCTTGCTCTGGATTGGGTGGGAAATACGACTTTGGTGTACGTGGCAATGGGAAAATAGTGGAAGCGAAAAGAACTATATCAAGGTTTTATCGTTTGATTATTAATTGCGATGCCGATGTAGTGATTGAGCAAAACACATCAAGTCCAGTGATAACAATAGAATGTGACAAAAATTTGCTAAAGTTTCTGACAACAAGCGTTACCAAAGGCGATTTAGAAATTAGTTTAGACGAAAAAGTATATCACAATAAGCTGAAAATATATTTAAACAATGCCGATTTTAATGAAATCACAAAAAATGGCAAAGGAAATCTAACTTCACTTAATGATTTGAAAATGCGAAATATTTATGTAAACACAAGTGGTAAGGGCGAAGTAAACTTGAGTGTGAACACCGATTCTCTTATTTTGAACGATATGGGAAATACTGAAGTCAGTTTCAAAGGGATATGTAATAATTTTGTGGTGAAAACAAACAGCAATGAAGATATAAATGCAAAATCTCTTAAAACCCGCAATGCCATTATAACTTTAAATTCTTCTGGCGATTGCCTTTTGAATTCAAGCAATTTAATGAAATTCACAATAAATGGTAGCGGCGATATTATTAATTATACGACTCCTATAACTTTAGAACCGTCTATTAATGGCTCGGGTGAGTACATACAAAGGTAAAAATGAACTTTCTCACTCAAATACTTAATAAAGAATTAGCTTCAAAATCCAACAAAAACAAATTCAAACTTAGCCAACGGGTAGCATTCATAAGTGCTTTTCTTGGTTCGTTTGCATTAATTGTTGCTTTCGCTGTGCTAGATGGATATGATTATTACCTTAGGAATAACTCCGCAAAATTCACTTCACACATAAAAGTTGAGAATCTTTCCAAATTAAATGGAAATGCATTGGAGTATATATACCCCAAAGTGAGCAATTTAGTCAAAGGAAAAAGCTATTTAGTGAAGCAATCCGAATCTATTCTTCGCTATAAGGACTTCACAGATGGCATATTGATTAAAAGTTATGGCAATAAAATAGCTCCAATACTTGAGCAGAATAATTTAACTGTGCCGAAAAAAAATGAAATAATCATTTCAAAAATGCTTGCAAAAAGAATTGGAGTGATAATTGGTGATCAATTAGTTGTTTACGTTCCTCTCAAATCAAGCTCGAGCCGACCCGAAATAATTCCAATTAAAGTACGTGTTGCAAACTTATATCAAACTGGGATGGTTCAATATGACAACAATGTTGTTTTTGCAATTGATTCTACAATAGACGCTGTACAAGTTCAAGATTACTCTGCTATTGAAATCTATTTGCCACACTTAGATAATTTAGAAATATACAAAGATTTACTAAAAAGCAACTTCAAACTCCCCTTCTATGTTCTTGGTTATGATGATATACACAGAGGAATGTTCACTTGGATTGAAATTCAAAAGAAGCCAATTCCGATTGTCCTTGGCATAATTTCGCTTGTGGCTATTATGAATATTCTAACATCACTTATAATAGTTGTTACAGAGAAAACTAAATCTATTGCTATATTCCAAACAATGGGAATAAAGAGAAGTCAAATTTATCGAGTATTTATATTTCAGGGATTGAAGCTTGGAATGTCTGGTGGATTGCTTGGATGTTTAATTGGTTTTATTTTGCTAACCTTACAAAAAGAGTTTAGTTTAATAAAATTACCAAGTGATATCTACTTTTTGGAAGCACTTCCAGTTAAGATTTACTTTTGGCATTATGCAGTTGTGATTACATTCAATTTACTGCTATCAATTATTTCAACTCTTTTGCCAGCTTACTTTGCTACCAAAGTTAAAACTATTTCAGCACTTAAATTCAACAATTAGAATAGAAAAAGGGCTTTAAGCGGAATGCTCAAAGCCCTTTTTTTTAAAGAATAGTGGAAATCTATAATTAAAGATTATTTAACTACGTTCAACACTTTAGTAGCAGTGTTTTCACCAACTGTTAAAGTGTAGTAGTAAACTCCAGAAGCCAATTCATCAGTATTAAGAGTAACTGCTTTCAAACCTTCAGAAACTTGACCTTCGTAAATTACTTTTAATACTTGACCAACTTGGTTTAATAAAGCTAATTTAGCCATACCAGGTTTATTCATAGAGAAAGTGATTTCAGAAACACCAGTAGCTGGATTAGGGAAAACAGGATTCAATTGAAACTGACCATTTGCAACTGGTGAATCATCTTTAACAGAAGCTATACCAGCATTAAATTTTTGGAATTGTAATTTTTGCGGGTGAGAATAACCATCAGCAAACATACCACGTACCCAAGTTGGTGCTTTTGAGATAGCAGAATCGGCAGGAGGCAAAGTAGTAAAGCTATTTTCTAAGAAAACGATAGGAACTTTATCTATACTTGGTACTATATTAGGCATTTTAGTTGCTTTTTGGAAAGTCAGGTCATTAGTAACATTTACAGCAGCTGTCCAATTACCAGAAGCTAAATCTTTATAAGCCATGAAAACATCAGTAGGATTCAATCTTTTGATTGAAAATAACTGCTCAACATTCTGATTGTTATTTGCCACAAAAGTAAAGTCTCCATCAACACCTTTTGTAGTGTCTTCATCAATCCATTTTGCAACTAAATATTTTCCATCAGCAGTTTTAGCTAATTGAACTTCGTTTCCTTGACCATTCGATTCATATTTAGTACGCCCAGCAAACTGGCTTGTAGTAGATTGAATTAATGCCAAAACTCTTGGATATGAAGCTAACTCGTGAATAGTTTTTAAAGACCAAACACCATTATCATAAATACATTCGATTAAGTTTAAGTAACCCATATTTTTAGTTGTATTTTCTGAATACAATCTGATTAAATATGAAAATTTATTTACACCAGTAACTTGGAAACCATTTTGATCGTAAGGGCCAGAGATTAAAGTAGAGATAGCATCTGTTCCATTAGGAGCGTAGTTATTTCTCGTGTATTCAGTTAGTAAAGAAGTTGGCATAGCCATTGTAGAAATGTTAGACCAAGTTTTACCCAAATCAGTAGTTTTAGTAACAGCAGGGACACGCAATGTGTTGTCATCTGACAAGTAGTTAGTAACACCAATATAAATAGAACCAGCTTCGTCATATCCCATACTCAAAACACTAGAATAATTATCCGCAGTTTGTTGTGGCGATGGTGATGCAAAATTTGAAGTTGTCAAAGCAGAAGGGAAAGTACTTGTTGTAAATTCACCATCTTCAAAGTTGAATGCATAGAAGCAATATTTAATCAAATCTTCTGTAGTTGCAACAGTAGCAGGTCTAAAACTCTGACCCGCAGCTAAAACATAAGAATTACCATCTTTTTCATAAGGCATCATTTGAGTATACAAAGGATAACCATATTTCAATGAGTTATTAGTATTTGGTGTTTCAAAAACTGCATTTTGAATATCAGAACCTGTTTTGATTTGAAACAATCTACCTTTATCTTCAAAGAATGTTTGTGCAGAATTTAACACAAAATTAATGTTGCTTCCTAACAAATTCCAATCTGCAAACAATTTAGATTTTTTTGGATTTACAGTTGCAAATGAACCATAAATTGCAAAAGGGCCATCTTGATTATACAATGGATTATTGCTCCAAGAAATTCCAGAATTTGTAGAAGTATAAACACTTATTACAGCACCTGAAATGTTTTGACCTGTAATTTTATAAGTATTGTAATAAACAGAATATACGTCTGCTCCTGGATCATATTGGAATTGAGTTCCATCATTATAAAATGTGAAAAGTGCTTGTGGCACATTTGGAATCACGGTAACGAAAGTCGCTTGTGTTGAGTTCGATTTATCAACTGTGTTTGCTACAACATTGTTGTAGAATGATTCAATAGTAGTTGGAGCAACTTTTTGGGTCGCAACTTGTTGTCCATTTGCCATACCCAATGGCGATGGATTTGCAGAAGCGACAGTAAAGCCAGCAAGTGCAAGAAGGGTAAATAATTTTTTCATAACAGATCCTTTATGAATTAACAAAAAATTAACATTTATTTTAATTTCAACAATTTATGTAATCTCAAAAATAAAGTTTGTTTTTGCTAATTACAAACCTTTTTTTCATTTTGGCATCACTTTCTATGTATAAAACACTTTAATTCGTCATTTAGTTACAAATTTGATTGAAACTCTCATTAAATTGCATAAAATTACAAACACATTATTGGAAAAATGAACTTAACTGAACAACAAATTCGTGCTGCTATTGGTGGCATTAAAGACCCAGACTTGGGCTTAACTCTAAATGAATTAGACGCAATAGAAGTAGTTTCTGTTGAAGAAACTAAAGTACGAATCAAACTTAGACTAATTCAACCTATTTTTTGGGTTGTTCGCCCTATAAATGAACTTTGTGTGGCGGAATTAAGAAAATTAGATCCGAATGGAATCTATGAAATAGTCGTTACTGAAAAAGAGTATCTTGTGCCTCAAAGACAAGTTCTAAATGGAGTACGGAATATTATTGCTGTAGCTTCTGGGAAAGGCGGAGTTGGTAAATCTTCTGTGGCAGCAAACTTAGCAGCAGCTCTTTCATTGCGTGGAGCTAAAGTTGGGATATTAGATGGCGATGTTTATGGGCCAAGCCAGCCGACAATGTTTGGCTTGACAAATGCAAAACTCGATGCTGTTCAAACTCCCGATGGACAAGTCCTTGCCAAACCAGTAAGTAAATTTGGAATAGATGTGGCATCTATGGGCTTCATTATGGAAAAAGAAGATGCTGTAATAGTGCGTGGGCCAATGCTAGCGGGTTATTTCTCAATGCTTTTTGAACAAATTTATTGGGGAAACTTAGACTTCTTAGTTTTCGATTTGCCTCCTGGCACTGGCGATATACAACTGACATTAACTCAGAAAATCCCATTGACTGGGGCTGTCGTTATAACTACTCCACAAGAAATTGCTGTTGCCGATGTTCGACGTAGCGTTGCAATGTTTCGTAAAGTGAATGTAGATGTACTAGGTATAGTTGAAAATATGAGTTATTTCGTTCCAGACGATATGCCAGAAAAAAGATACAATATCTTTGGTGAAGGCGGAGGAAAAGCAATTTCAGAAGAAAGCAATGTGGACTTTTTAGGACAAATACCAATCACAATGGAAATGCGAGAAGCAAACGATGGCGGAATTCCAATGGTAATTAAGAATCAAGAAGCAGCAACATCAAAAGCGATAATAGAAATAACAGATCAAATTGTAGCCAAAGTTCGCCGCAAAAACTATGATTTATCGAAAACACCGAGTTTGACGATAAGTATTTAAGGTAAAAGGTCGCACCTAAGCAGCTTACTTATAATTGTCTTACATAACTTATCACAAACAGGTAGTTCCAATAGAACTACCTGTTTGTAGTAATTCAATTTCTTTTATCTATACTAACTCCGTAGGAGTGCCCCCCCCCAACTATCTCAAATCACCACTTTTGGGTCGTAGATATAATTCTTCTGTAACTATATTGCTTTGTAAAGCTTGGTCAATTGCATTGCAAATTGCAGATGCCACATCTTTGGCAGACATCATTGCTGTTTTATTAGCTTCTAAATATTCTGTATTCCAAATCTCAGTGGCAGTTGCACCAGGATATACATTAATAACTGCAATATTCTTGCTTCGCAATTCTTCTCTAGCCACTGCAAACATTTTTGCTAAAGCTGATTTGCTAGCCGCATAGACCGATGAATTTTTAAATGTTTGCGGCACTGCTATAGAAGCTACGTTAACAATTATTGCTCCTTTCGATTCTAACAATGGCATCAAATTACTCGTAAGTTGGAATGCTGAATGTAGATTTATCTGCATCATTCTTGTGTAATCTTCCATTGAAAATTCTGTAAATGGCTTAAAGTCTCCAATTCCAGCATTGTTTATCAACAATCCAATTTCGTTATAATGCGAAAGAATTGCTTCTGAATAAGAAGATACTGCATCGGCATTGGCAAAATCTACTTGTGTATAGTTGGTATTGCTTGGCCCTATTATGCTACTTGGGGCTTGGGAACTTCCACTCATTTCCACGAAAGAACCGTGGCTAGAGAGTATTTTAGCTATTTCAAAACCGATTCCTTTCGATGAACCAGAAACTATTGAAATTTTATTTTTTAGATGTTTTTTAGTCATACTTGCAATTTAATTATTTTTTCTATTATTCAATCAATGAAAATGAAATGATTAATGTAGATTTTGTCAATTAAATGTTCAGAAAATATCTTATTTTGCATTACAATTTCAAATTAAACGAGAATCAAGTTTCACAAAGTTTGATTTGCTTAATTTTAGCAACTTTTTTCTACAAATTACATAGTCAATGAATACTCTCAGTAAAGAAGAAATTTTAGAAAAAATATTTTCTCTTCATAGGTTTGGCATCAAACCTGGATTAGAAAGAACCTTAGCTCTTTTGGAAAAAATGGGCAATCCTGAAACGAAAATCAAAACTATCCACGTGGCAGGCACAAATGGAAAAGGTTCTGTTTGCTCTGCAATAGCATCGGTGCTAACTGAAGCGGGATTTAAAGTTGGCTTATATACTTCGCCACATATATTCGATTTCAATGAAAGAGTACGAATCAATGGAGTTACTATTTCCGATGAGGATTTGGTGCGAATTGGCTCGGATATTCTGGAAAAAGCAGAAACTTTAGAAGCTACTTTTTTTGAAATAACTTCTGCAATTGCTTTCCAATATCTTTACGAACAATCAATAGATATTGCAGTAATAGAAACTGGAATGGGTGGACGTTTTGACTCAACAAATGTAGTAAACCCATTAGTAACAGTTATCACCACAATTGATTTAGACCACAAAGAATATCTTGGCGATACTCTTGAAGAGATTGCTTTTCAAAAAGCTGGCATAATTAAAAGCGGTGTTCCTTGCATTATATCTGATAGCCATAAACATCTTCAAAAAGTATTTACAGAAGTAGCTGAAGAAATTGGAACGACTGTAGTTTTTGCTGAAGAAATAGTTGAAGCAAAAATTACAGAATTTTTGGCTGACTTATCTATGTATGTGAATGTAAAAACAGAAACTGCTGAATACAACAATTTGAATTGCCGTTTGGCTGGTGAACATCAAGCAAATAATTTGAAAGCAGTTATTTTAGCACTCGAAAGTTTGAAAAGTAAATTCAATTGGACAAACGAAAACTTAAGCAAAGGTTTAACCAATGTTTATGACAATACTGGACTGATTGGAAGAGTTGAAGTGATGAGTTTGCATCCATTGATTATATTGGATGTTGCCCACAATCCTGCTTCAATGAACGCATTAGTGAAATTACTTACTAATTGTGGCTATGGCGATATGAAATTTGATTTTATTTTTGCTGCTATGCAAGACAAAGATTATTCAATTATGCTAAATAATTTCAAACCACTTTGCGACAAGCTAATCCTGACAAAGCCAAAAATTGATAGGGCAGCAGAAGTCAATGATATTGAAGCAAGTGCCAAGGCTCTTGGCTTTTCAAATATCGAAATAATTCCTTCTATCAAAACTGCTGTAAAATATGCGATAGACAGCGAAAAGCCAATAATAATTTGTGGCTCATTCTATTTAGCTGGAGAAGCTCTCGAAGTGCTTGAAAATTATCTTGCTACGAACAAACTTGACATGTTTTAATAATAAAATCACTCAAAATCTACAAAATAATGATAAACTTAAGTTACGAATCAAATCATAAAATTAAAACTGCTATTCTATCTGTTTCAGATAAAACAGGTGTAGTGGAATTTGCAAGAGAATTAACTGAATTGGGTGTTACAATTTACTCTACTGGTGGCACAAAAGCTTTGCTAAAAGAGGCAGGAATACCAGTGCAATATGTAACAGAAATTACTGGCTTCCCAGAAGTATTTGATGGCAGAGTAAAAACTTTGCACCCAAAAATACACGGTGGATTACTAGCCGATTTGGGAAAAGCAACTCACTTAGAGCAAATGAATGAATTGGGAATAGAATCTATTGATTTGCTTGTTGTGAATTTATACCCTTTCCAACAAACTTTGAATAATCCTAATTCTACCCACGAAGATAAAATTGAGAATATAGACATTGGTGGGCCAGCAATGCTTAGAGCTTCTGCTAAAAACTATAAATGGACTGCACCAGTTGTTAATCCAGAACATTACGCAGCAATAATAGAAGAATTGAAAACTAACGAAATGACAATCAATGAAAGATTGAGAATGGAATTAGCTGCCGAAACTTTTAGCCACACTGCAGAATACGATAGTTTGATTTCAAATTATTTGGGTGCGGAACTTGGAAATAAATTTAGCAACAAAAAATCTTTCGGTTTTGCTAAAGAATATCAGTTGCGCTATGGTGAGAATCCACAACAAAATGCTGCACTTTATGGTAATTTCTCATCAATATTTGAAAAGTTGCATGGCAAAGAACTATCTTATAATAACATTATAGATATTGATTCGGCTGCTAGAATAGTAATAGAATTCGATGAAACTCCAACAGTAGCAATTATTAAACATACGAATCCTTGTGGAGTAGGAACAGGTGCAAATCTGACTGAAGCTTATGAAAGAGCTTTTGCCACAGATTCAGTTTCGCCATTTGGTGGAATAATAGCTGTAAATAAAACAGTAGATATTGAATTTGCAAATGCTGTACATAGCTTATTTACAGAATTAATTATAGCACCAGACTTTACTGCAGAAGCACTTGAATTGCTTACTAAAAAGAAAGACCGCCGATTAATCAAATTCTCAGCTAAGAAATTAGCAGCAGCTTTGGGAACTGAGTTCCGCTCGGTGGCAGGTGGGATGCTAGTGCAAGAGTCGGACTTGACTTTGGTTGATACCGAAAAAATGAAAGTCGTAACAGATAGAGAGCCAACAGAAGATGAATGGCAAGCTTTAATGTTCGCTTGGCGAGTTTGCAAGCACGTTAAATCAAATGCTATTGTTTTTACAAGTAAAGATAGCACTCTTGGAATTGGCGCTGGACAAATGTCGAGAGTAGATTCATCTCGAATAGCAGTGGAAAAAGCTGAACTAATGAAACTTAGTTTGCAAGGTGCAGTAGTTGCTTCCGATGCCTTTTTCCCATTTGCCGATGGAGTGATGGAAGCTGTGAAAGCTGGAGCGACTGCAATCATTCAGCCAGGTGGCTCAGTGCGAGACGAAGACGTGATAAAAGCAGCCAATGAAAACGGTTTAGCTATGATATTCACTGGTGCGAGACACTTCAAGCATTAAAAAGTATTTTATACTAAAATAGAAAGGGATTGAGTTAACACTCAATCCCTTTTTTGTTTAAATATTTAGTTTTCAACTTACTTCTTCACAGGTAGATTTGCTGATTTCCAGCTACTAATTCCACCTTCTAACTCATAGACTTCTTTCCAGCCATCTTCACGAAGTTTGCTTACAGCTGAAGCACTTCTGCCTCCGCTTTGGCAATAGATAAATACTGGTTTTGATTTATCTATTTTGCCAGTTTTCACCTCGAAATCATTTCCTCTCCAATCTATGTTTTGAGCATTTTCCAAATGCCCACCAATGTATTCAACTGGTGTTCGTACATCTACTATGACTGCATCGGGAGTGGATTTCACTTTTTGAGCAAAGCTACTTGCATCCAAAAGATACTTTGCATTCTGCGAATTTGCTTCGCCACAACCAATAAATAAAACAAATGCGGCAAGAAAAGATGCTAAAATAAAACTTCTCATAATTTATTCCTTAATTTAACTTTGATTTCAAACTAGCCCAAGCGCCACCATTGTGAACGTTTGCATAGCCATTGGATTTTAGAATGCTTTTTGCCGAAGCACTTCGCATTCCAGAAGCACAGCAGGTAATGATTGTTTTATCTTGGTCTTTAAACTTATTTAAATTATTGCTGAGTTGGTCAAGTGGGATATTCAATGACCCTTTTATGTGCCCGCTTGAATACTCACCTTGACTTCTTACATCTATTATCACAGCACCAGAAGTCATTAATTCTTTATAGTCCACTCTTGGGCCAATGCCTAATATTTTTTTTATTAAACTAATCATTTTTAGCCCTGTTGAGATTGATAATAATTAACTGTAGTCCAAGGGCCCCCATTTATGCAGTCAAATCCAATTTGATTTAAGTATTGGTCTGCTTGTCCACTTCTGCCACCAGATGCACAGCATAGCACAAGTGGTTGAGCATAATTTTTCAATTCATCTACTCTGTGTGGAATTTCTTGCAAAGGAATATTAATAGACCCTGCAACTGCACCGCCACGGTATTCTTCTGGAGAGCGGACATCAATGATAGTTCCTCTTTTTTCTTTGAGAATTATTTCTAAACTCATTTGTTTAATCCTTTTGTTTAAATTTAAAATAATGTATTTTCTTATTGCCATGAACCAGTTTCTTTGTCGCTATTTATTATAGCATCAAATTCTGTTTGCGAAATGTATTTGGGTTTATATTCTCCCTTATTGCTAGTAATTTGGCTATAGTACGAACGCAAATGATTTCTGCTACCTTTGTTCAAATTACTATAAACAAATTTAATATCTTGATTATCAACTAGTTTAGAAAGATTATTCAAATCGAATATATCTAAATCTTCTATTGTAGCTCCCACTTTGAAAGCATCTAAAAGCGATTTATTACCTTCATCTACCAATTGAATATATAATTTTTGGAATGTGGTATCTTTGAATACTCCTATCCCGTTTGTACCTACGGGATCTACCAAGCTGTATTTATTTATCAAAGTCAGAACTGCATTAGTGTGAGTTTGTTCACTCTCTGCAATGTTAGAGAATATTTGCATATTCCATTTTGTGTTCAATGTCAAATAAACATCTCTTGCAAGCTTCTCTTCTTCTCGCATCCATAATAAGCTTGAAATCTCTGTTGAGCTTAATTCTTCTTTAGGATAAGCATCAATTTGGCTTGAAATACTCATTGGTGAAACTGCATCATTTTTGCAACTCTGCAAAGTAATACCAGTGATAATTGCTAATAGAAATAGTAATTTTTTCATACTTGTTTTTCCTCATTTGTGTCATCTTTTTTAGCATTGAGCTTGATATTTGGCACAAACATTATTCCACCAATCATAGCTCCATAAAAAGTGCTAATTATTGGGTTCGATGTAATAGGGCAAGTGCCGTTTGCACAGCCCACAAAATAGTAATAAGCATAGCCAGCTGAAGCGCCTAGTGCCGTTCCAATTATCAATTTGTAATTTTTAAGAAAGTTCATTTTTTGTATTTGATTTATTATCTAATACAAAGTTAAGTTATGTTGGAAAGATGTACAGCTACTTTTGTTACACAAGAGAAATATTATTTCTGCCAAGCTTAACAAGATTTTCTGTTTCCATTTGTTTTAGCAAACGAGAGACAACTACTCTTGATGTGCCTAGTTCATTTGCTAACTGTTCGTGTGTTACGTGGAGTGTTTTGGATTCTGCATTTTCACATTTTTTCTGAATTAAACTTAATAATCGTTCATCAAGTTTTTTAAAAGCAATTGCATTCACTACATCTAAAAGTTCTTCAAAACGTTTGTGGTAGAGTTTAAAAATATAATCAAGCCATTCGGGATATTCTTTTATCAAGTAGCTAACTTTTTCAACTGGTATAAAGAGGATTTCGGTTTTCTCATCGGCAATAGCTCTTACTTTACTTGTTTCCTGATGCATACCTCCAAGAATAGACATTATGCAGCTCTCCCCTGGCTTTATATAGTATAGGAAAATCTCTCGCCCGTCTTCTTCTGTGCGTGTAACTTTAATCATACCTTGAGTAACTATGGGGATTGAGTTCATACAAGATGCCTCTTCTAAAATCACATCGTTCTCAGCAAAAGTTCTAATAGTGCCAAGCTCGTGCAGTTTATCAGAAACTCTTTTTGTAGTTACATCTTCAAGATTTATAGAATGCTTCATGTTTCTCTACCTAATTGTTTGAACTAGCACGCTTCAATCTATCATTAATTGCTAAGCCAATTCCTTGGTTGGGCAATTCTTCCAAAAGAATAATATCGCAATCCATACTTTCTATGTCTCTTAAAGCTGTGAATACATTTTTTGCAGCTGTTTTTAGTTTCCCATCAGCGGCAAGTACAATTTGTTTATCCTCTGCAATATAGTTAGTCTTTGCTCTAAACATAATTGCACCTAACTTCACACCATTGTATTTTTCAATAAGTTCAGTTATATTGCCCCAATAACATGTTTTAGAAGGAGCATAATGGGACTTTAATTGACCTGGAGCTGTTGGTCTTTCCTTGCCATCGTTTGCTATAATGACTTCCCAATCAGGGAAATCTTGCATCAATTGCTCAGGTGTAACATTTCCAAGGCGATGAATGATAATTTTCCCAGTATCAAACCCCAAAATAGTGGATTCAATTCCCACTTGGCAATCTCCGCCATCTAATATAAGTTGTAATTTCCCGCCTAATTGCTGTTCTACGTGTATTGCTTTGGTTGGGCTGACATAACCAGATGGATTCGCACTTGGAGCTGCCAATGGGAAATCTATTCTTTTAAGAAGCTCTAAAGTAAGTGAATGGTTAGGTATTCTAACTGCTACATAATCACTTCCAGCTGTTACCAAGTCAGAAACAATTGGTTTCTTTTTCAGCAACAAAGTGATTGGGCCAGGGCTATACTTTCCAAGAATTTCAATTGCTAAAGTGGGTAATTCCTCAACTAAGATTTGAAGCTGATTTAAATTTCCAATGTGCAGAATAAGAGGATTAAAATGAGGGCGATTTTTGGCTGCAAATATTTTCAAAACAGCATCTTCATCGAAAGCATTGGCTGCCAAACCATATACTGTTTCAGTTGGAATAGCTACAATTTCCCCCTTTTGGAGTAATTCAATAGCTTCATCTATATTTTTAGTTATTTTTGCCAAAGCGAGAGCTAAACTATTAGATTTAAAAGAAAATTTGGTCAATTCCTAATGTTAAAATTAGCAGTTTTTTTTATCGAAAAACGCAATGTGGAGAAATAATTCACTAAATCTTCACATAAATTTCAATTTTCTTTTAATTCTAAAAGTGTTTTTTGTATATTTGATATTGATAAATGTATGATAAATAAACTATTATTTGCCAAAATCTATTTCAAGGCAAATTTAAGACGTTTAATAAACAATATGACATTAATTTTTAACTAATTTAAGATTGAAGTGGATATTTTTGAAAAGTGCATAGATTACACTCGGGCTGACGCTGTTAAAGCTGCTGGAATCTACCCATACTTCCGTGCAGTACAAGAAAATGAAGGGCCTGTGGTCCAAATCGAAGGTAGAAAAATTGTAATGGCCGGCTCAAACAACTACTTGGGGCTAACTGCAAACCCAAGAGTGAAACAAGCTGCAATTGATGCAATTAATAAGTTTGGTACTGGTTGCTCTGGTTCTCGTTATTTAACTGGTACAATTGATTTACATATTGAACTTGAGAAAAGATTCGCAGAATTCCTAGGGTTTGAAGCGGTATTGCTTTTCAGTACTGGCTATCAAACTGCACTTGGAGTTCTTTCTGCAATGGCTTCACGTGGCGAATATATAATAGGCGACAAAGAAAATCACGCTTGTTTGATTTCTGGAGCAATGTTGGCAAAAAGTGGAATGGCGGAATTTAAACGCTATAAACACGATGACCCAGAAGATTTGGAACGTGTTCTAAAATCAATTCCTGCTGATGCTCCTAAGTTAGTGGTAACAGATGGTGTTTTTTCAGTTACTGGTGAAATTGTAAACTTACCAGAACTTGTAAGAATTGCAAAAAAATATGGTGCAAGAGTTATGGTGGACGATGCTCACGCTACTGGTGTAATTGGCGTAGGCGGGCGTGGCACTCACAGTCATTTCGGCTTCACTAATAAAGAAGTAGATATGGTTATGGGTACATTCTCAAAAACTTTTGCTTCTTTGGGCGGCTTTGTGGCTGGTCCTGAAAGAGTAATCAACTATATTAAACACCATTCGCCTGCATTAATTTTCTCAGCTTCTCCTACTCCTGCTTCTTGTGCGGCTGCACTTGTAGCTTTGGATATTTTAGAAGAACAACCAGAATTAGTTGACAGATTAATTTTGAATGCAAACTATATGCGTGATGGTTTCAAAAAATTTGGTTTCAATGTAATTGAACACCCGACTGCTATAGTACCAGTTATTGTTGGTACTTATGACGACCCAAATATTGACCCAGCTGTGAAAGCTTTTGATATTTGGAAAGCTCTATATGACGAAGGTGTTTTTGTGAATGCATTTATTCCGCCTGGAGTACCACCGAATATGTCTATGATGCGTACTAGCTATATGGCGACACACGAAAAAGTTCACTTAGATAGAATTTTGGAAGTATTTGCTAAAATTGGTAAACAGTTCGGCTTGATTAAATAAATTCAATTTGAGATATAAAACGAAAGCCCTAACAAATATAAATTTTGTTAGGGCTTTTTTTTAAAGTTCGGATGCGTCTTTATTGTTTTGATGCATTATCAAATGATCTATTTTTTCGTGGAGTATTCTAATTTCAAGTTCAGATTTCAAATTTATCATATAATCTTTTTTTGCCCTTTCTCTATCTTTTTCTTCTCTTCTGTTTTGACTCATCATAATCACAGGTGCTTGAAGTGCTGCCAAACAGGACAAGATTAAGTTTAATAATATGAATGGGTATGGATCGAAACCTTGATTTAAAAAAATATAGAAGTTTGTGAGTATCCAAATCCAAATAAAAACACCAAAGGTGATAATAAATTTCCAGCTACCGCCAAACTTTGCAACAATATCTGCTAATCTTTGTCCGTAAGTCAGATTCTGAGTATCTTCTTCGTCATCGAATTTATCGGATAGCGTTGTTTTTTCTGAAAGCGATTTGAGTACGGTTTTTTCAAGTTCAGTTAGTTCTCCCAAATCCTTAAGTAAATCTTCGGTGATATATTTCTCTCTGAATTTCTTCAATTCACTAACAGAAATATAATTATTTGAGTTAAAATTTGGGTATTGCTTTTTGATAAACAAATAAAGAGATTGCCTTAGAGTACTAGCCGATATCCTTTCGGATAATGGGAATTCCATTTGGGAAATGTCACTTTTAAAATTTTCCATAAGTCAAATATAAATTGATTAAAACCATACTTTACAAAGTTAGTTAATTTTTGTGGGATTATATGAGATTGAATGGAATCAAAAGTGAATTATTTTATTATCATAACTTTTCTTATAGTGCTATAGTTACCACTCTTTAACTTAAGTAAGTACTCGCCGCTATAAAGAGTTCTTGTATCGAAATATGCAATTGTAGTGCCTTGATAAATCAAAGTACTTTGGATAAATGTTCCATTTGCATCATAAAGTTCAAGTTCTACATTTTCTTGGCTAATGCCATTTAGTTGCACAGCTACCAATTCACTTGTAGGATTAGGATAAACATTAATACTTCCGAAGTTTGCTTCGCTAACTACAGAAGAAATCTTTGCACCCAATTGAGTAATGTTAACATTAATTGAAGGTAATTGATTTGCAAATATTGTTATTGTTGCATTTCTAACAGTTGTGTCTTTATTCTCAGTTGCAGTAAGCATTATTTTAGCATTTCCACTTCCATTCTCTTTGCTTAAGCTAATCCAGCTTGAATTCTTAGTTGCAGTCCAGCTAGTGTTCGAATTTAAATCAATAAATTTTGTACCATCGTCCATTGCTAGGATAGTAATTTTATCCTGAGCAATAGAAATCATTGATTCTATACCAGATTGAGAAACATTAATTATTTTAGAAGCAACACCAACTCCACTTATAGTAATTTTACCAGATCGTGAGTTTGTTAAAGTATTTTCTTCTACTATTATTTTAACATCGGCATTGCCACTTCCACTATATTTATCTAATGTTATCCATTGCTGGTCGCTAGTGGCAGTCCAACTTGTATTACTAGTTACAGTAACTATAGTTGAATTACTAGCTTTTTCAGTCAATTTAATAACATCTAAACTTACATTAAGCACTAATCCAATTGCAGTTGCTTCTTGTATTACATTAATTACTTGAGAATTCACCCCATTTCCAGAAATACTAATAGTTGCATTTCTTGTGCTTGTACTTGTATTTTCGTCAGCTGTGATTATAATATTTGTATTGCCATTACCAGAAGTTTTATTCAATTTCAACCAAGTTTGGCTACTTACTGCAGTCCAATCAATATTTGAAGTAATATCGAAATTGCCAGTACTACTAGCACTAGCTTGTAAATTAATACTATTTTTTGATACTATTAAATTAGATGTTGTTTTCACGTATTCAGTAACTGATTCAGTAATTGATGTTACTTTTACTGCTGTTTTAACTCCATAGAATGTTGGCCCTACAACATAGGGATAAGCAGAATTCCAATTCTCATCTACTGTAGCATAGTAACAATATATACCATTTGGATATTCTGGAGTCACACAAAAACGTCCATTGTGATCATCTAAATAATCTGGAGAATTTGCCGAAGTAGTATTATATTGATAATCCTCTCTAAAATAACCCAATGGATACGTTGTATTTACTGCAGGCCCAGCAGTTACATTAACGCCATTTGTATATTGAGTTCTCGTAGTAATACTACGTAAAGTATAACTAGACTTCATTCTAACTACGCCGCCAGTTCCATCAACATTTTTAAAGGCATAAGCACCATATATTGGAAAACCATCGTATGTAAAACCAATTAAAGGTGAATGTTTAGTAGAATCAATAGCATAAAGTCCATCGGCAGCATATAAATCACAAACATTAGAAATTACTTTCAAGTCCAAACTAAATGCACTTGGATTTTGATGATGGTGGTAATTCCCCATAGCTGGGTGAGCTTTAGCACAATCGAAACCTAATCTTTCCCCAACAATTGCATCACGATTCCAAACTGCATCGCCTTGTCCTTGGAGTGGTCCACCTTTCAATGAATTAGTAGAATTTTGCCAAGAAACACCATCTCTATAATCGAATAATGCAACACCGTTTATAAAAATACCAATATTCCCATTAGTTGTATTTGTTGGAGTTCCGTTATTTTTAACTGGGTTCAATGGAAACTTAAATATTGCATTTTGGCTAGTAGCCAAAGAAGGATTACCATCTAAAAATGGACCAGTGGTAAATGCAGGGATACCATTTGTTGTGATATAAACCGAAGTGGAAGAATATTGCACTTTCTGCACATTCGCTAATACATTATCTACAATTGGAGTAGAATTACCTTTTACGTAATGTTTACCCTTGATATTGGTAGAATTTATCAGCCAATTATTTATAGCTGGATTAGTTTGTGCATTTAGATTTATTATTCCAAACAGCAAAACAATAATTTTTACAATACTATTCATTTAAAATACCTTTTGATTTTTAATTTCATTATTTATAGACTTAGACGACAATTTACTGTCATTCCTTCGCCTTATAATCCAATAAATATTTTGGATAACCATAATCTGGGTTGAATAAATATTTTCTATCACTCAATGTTAGTAAGAATGCCGTCAAATCTACTTTCTCATTTGAAGACAATACAATTGGCTTTTTCAATTGCGGTGGCAAATCAATCATATAATTGATCCCATTTGTATAATGCTCCAATACTTCTTTTATTCTCTTAAATCTACCATCGTGCATATAAGGATAAGAATATTCAATATTTCTTAAAGTCGGGATTTTAAATTTAGCATAATCATTTACATAATCAGTTACTTTAAGTCTGCCGAAATCTTGCAAAGTAAAGTCAATTGGCAAACCATTTCGTTCAAACTTCCCATTAGTAAATAGCGGTTCAGTATGGCAACTATTGCAATTTTGTTTAAATATTTTATATCCATTTGATTCTTGTAATGTATATATTGTTAGACCTCTAACAATACTATCATATTTTGAGTCAGCACTAACCAAAGTTAAAAGAAATTGCGAGATTGCTTTCAAAGTTCTTTCACCAGTTATTGCAGAATCATTAAAAGCGTAAGTAAATAATTTTGTGTAAATTTTCGAGTTTTGCAATTTTTTAACAACATTTTCAATTGTTTCGCCCATTTCTTCAGGATTACTAATGGGTGCTAAAGCTTGCATATCCAAATGATTAATAGCACCATCCCACATGAAGGAAGTTTGCCAAGCCATATTTATAAGAGCAGGTGCATTTCGTGTGCCAATTTTGTCTCCAATTCCATGGCTTAAAGGATGGTCAGTATGAGTAAATGAATTAAATGGAGAATGACAACTTGCACAAGAAATTGAGTTGTCAGCCGAGAGAATTGGATCATAGAATAAAGCTCGGCCCAATTCAATAGTTTCTACTTTTAAACTATTTTTTGCAAAATCATATTTATGTGCTGGGAAGTGGCTAGGCTTTAGCAAATAGGTTGAGTCTATGCTTGAGAAAGCAAATAATGATATGACTGCAAACAATGATATAATAAAGTATTTAGTCATTAAGTTGCACTTTTAGCATTTTAGAAATCATCAATGAAATATTTTTAGCAGTTTTACTCGGCGACATAATATGCGAAATTTCAGCAATTTGTATTTTTTCTAGTAGCTCTTTTATATCTAATTCTATTATTATATCTTTATCTTGCTTTGCGGGGAATTGAGTTTCGAGGTATGTGTAATTTGGGAATTGATATCCTCCCAAATGCAATTGAAATTCATTGTTCCGATTCTTAATTAGATTACAATTTCCCTCAATTTTAATATTTATGTAGCCACTTTGCCAAGTCCAATACATTCCTTTCGTAGGATCTAAATCTCCACCTAATGCACCAGAAACGTTTGTTGTACTGTCTATTCCAAGTCCAATACTAATTTTATCATAATCAATTGGGGGTAATTCTTTTATAATTGTTAGTGTTGCAACATTATCCATATCTACCAAATGATAACTTCTGCTTTTTCGCCAAACTTCTTTGTCATTTTTTAATAAAGAAACGTTGGAAATAAATATTTTCAACTTAGTAATTCTAACACTATCTTTTGTATTGAATTGATAGTACTTATCAAGTCCCAATTTCTCAATGCCATAAGTGAGACTAACACTAACTTCCGTAGAATAGATTTGAATAGCTGATAGAATAAATATTAAACAATATCTCATCTAGGCGGCTCTCTATCTGGTCTATCGTGCGTTGGTCTATGAGGTTTTCCGTCATACATTTTGCTTTCTATATCGTGTCTTGGCTTTAGAGGTGGACCAAAAAGATTGAATAGTTCTTTTGATAATTCATCAAATAATATTTTCTGGTCAGCTCGACAAAGCTTGCGAATATCTTGGAAATGTTTATAATGAATATGCTCAATATTATCTTGCAAGCCACGCAGTGCTATATATATCAGATAGTTATCATCCTCATTTTCATTATTTAGAGTGCTATAAAGACTAATTTTTAAATCTCGAATATCCCTTTCACATTCAGTAATACTTGTTCTATGCCATTGTATTAATTTTTCATATTCGGTAATTTGATTATCGTCAAATTTCAATCTCTTGATTATAACTTCTTTATTTTGTTTTCGAGGCAGTTTATTATCCCCATAGAAATAAAAGACAATAAAACTTATATTAATTAAAATTAAGACGATTGATACAATTGTTAGTAGTTTAACTTTATTCATTGTAAATACCATTATAAGTGATTATATTCATACTTTGAGCAAATTCGCTTTCTTTATTTTGTGGTATAGAATAATTTTGCATTATTACAATATTCAACACAATTACTACTAACAATGCAAATATCAAGGACATACTTGTTTTGTTAGAAAATTTAATTATTGTTACTTCCGAAATTCTTTGCTGAATTCTGGTGAATAAAAATGGTGATACTTCCACTTTCTTAATTTGTGTCAAAACTTCTAATTCCATATTTTCCTTTTCCATTACTAATTTAACCTCAATTACTTAGACGATTATTTTATCCAATTCCTTCGCTTCTGTAATTCTTTTCGATAAATTTTTCTTTGCTCTCTGGATCAGTGATTCCACAGCTTTTATATTCAGTTGCATTGTTTGAGCTATTTCTTGTACACTTCGCTGCTCAATTTTATTCAATATAAGAGCAGTTTTTTGAGAATTGGGTAACAAATTGATTTTTCTGAACAATGATGAAAGTGCTTCTCGATTTTCCAACTCAACGCCTGGATGATTGTAATTTGGCAAATCGTGTTCTATTTCATTGCTACCTAAAAGGAATATTGAAGTTATGAAAGCAAATCTCTTCTTACGTTTCTTAGCTTTAATGAAATCGAGTGCCTTATTGATTGCAATACGATAAATCCAAGTGGCTAGATTGGAGTGCTCTTGGAAATCACCTAAATTGTTATGAATGGCAAGAAATACATCTTGAGTAATTTCCTCAGCATCTTCAATATTCTGAACATATTGAAGAGCTAAGTTGTAAACTAAGTTCTTATGTTGATTATATATTTGTTCTAATGTCAATTTTTATAAATAATTGTATATTAACTTCTTACAAATTAAGAAATTAAATTGTAATTTATAACAACAAAATGCACTGTATTTGAACAAATTAATTTAAATAAGAATAGTTTTGGAACTTTTTTGGAAGAAACATGTAAGTTTTTTTTAATATTTGCTAAACTAAGGAATGATTATCAGTTAGAAAACATAATGTAGAATTCTCAAAATTTGGGCATAATGAAATCTTTAGTAAACCTGAAGCATAAGTAAATAGCTATTGGAATATTTTTAAAATAATTAATAGTTACTTCACTATCACAAACTTTTCGATAATTTCATTTAAACCATTGGTAACTTTAATAAAGTACTTATTTGAAGGAAAACTGCTCAAATCAATTTTAACAATTAACATCTCTTCATTGTAACTCTGCTTAAACACTTCTTTCCCATTTATATCGAATATTCCCACATTTACATTGGATAACAAGCAATCTTTACAAGAGATATAAATATTGTTATCATAATCAGTTGGTGGAATTATTTTATAATTATAATTGTCTTTAACATTGTCATTTATATTAGTTCTTGAACCACTTTGCACAACGTAATGCTCTTTACTTATATCATTTGTAGTTATATTAATTTTGGCAATTCTTTGGTTTTTGTCAATGTTCTCATCAGTTAAATACTTAATGGATTTATTTCCAGCACCATATTGTTTGTCTAACTTCAGCCAATCCTCTTTAGTTTGCAATGTCCAAGACGTATTTGATTGAATATTGATATAATGAACACTATCTTTTTCAGATTCTATAAAAGTAGTATCTGTATCAATTTCAAGCTCTTCTTTTTTATAAGAATTATTTATAATCCATTGTTGAGCAAATAAGTTGTTTTCGTGTTCAAATATTAGACTATTATTTAAAGTATCTATTGCGAGATACTTACTATTTACAATATTCTTCAGCTTATATAATTGATTATCAATTGGAATTAACTCCCACTCTTGGCTTAATGTATCTTTTATGTTTGTCTGAACTAATTTGTTGTTTTCAACCGAAAGAGCAAGTTTACTATGATTTGAAAGAATACGCATATTCCCATTGTCTAATTTATGAAACTCCCAATCTTGTTTGTTTGCTATAACAATCATATTAGCACTTATCACACTTGAGCTAAAATATGATTCTAAATTGTCAATTACAAGTTGATTACTTCTATTCACGACTTTATTTATAGAACCAGACATAACAGGCACAAGTGCCGAAATCAAACTTTGAGCATACCACCGAGCCATATAATCATTGGGGTGTACAGGATCAGTCCTCAAATCTTTTGGTTTTTTCCATTTATGCAATAAGTCACTTAATGAATATAAATCTATATTTGCAATTCCAATTTTTTCAAGACTTAGTAGTTCTTTTTGATACCCTTTTAAATTGGAGAAACATAATCTAATATAAGTATCATTAGTATCTTGCAGGAATTCAGGGTCAAACATCATACTAGAAACAAGTATAAATTCAGAATTTACATTATTTGCTCTCACAGAATCAACAATTCGAACAATTGCTTTTTTAAAGTCTGCAGGATTAGTCCCCCAAAAATCAGCCATACCAAAATCTAAGACTATCAAATCAGGATTTACTGGTTTAATATAATTAGTATAACATTCAACACCATATTTACTAACTATTGCAGCTGGCATAGATAAATCATAATATTCTATTTGCGTGTATTGATAATAGCGAGTCAAATATTTACCAAACATTGTAAAATAAGACTCCATATATGGCTTGAATTTTGCAAGCCCAGAAACATACATACCTCTTGAAATGCTATTACCAACAATAGCAATTTTTAATTTTTCTTTATTTAGCAATTTAGTGTATGTTTTATTTAGCAGGGCTACTTTGTCAAATATTCTTGGCCCATTCCAATCTCTTTTGCTTTTATAAGTAACATTCATCCACTGTGGGAAATAATTTTTCTTATTTGTAAACAAACTATACCAAAATACATCATTTGTAAATGAAGTATCATAATAAAATGGCAAATCATTCTTAATATTAAATTTAATTGTTTTGTTATTATTAGTATAATCTATATTGGGTAGATATTTTTTATCAAGATAACTATTATTAATCTGAAATATTTCCAAAGGACTAAATAACAATTTCCCTTGTGGCTCATTCATATTCTCGGAAACAAGAAGAATTGCTTCATCATAAACTGTGTCGCAAGCCCAAAAGGGTCTCAAATATTTATCGTAGTTATATTGCTTTACATTTGGAATAGGCAGTGAATTTGAACTCCAGTAGCTCTCGTCAAAGTTAACTTCTGTATTTGTAGAATCATAATAATAATTAAATCCAATTAAAGCATACTCTGCCAATGGAGGAGATATCATTGATATTTCATATTTTATCCATGTTGTATCATTACAATATGATTGAAATTCATTAATTAATTTCGAATTAGCATCATAATACTGTAAAGAAATGAAAACGTTGTTTTTTTTAACTTGTGATTTGTTCTTAACATACGTATTGAATTGCAAAATGGCAAGTGGTTCTACCAATATTTTCCTTATTAGTGAAATATTATTATTCTTTAGTTTTATTGAGTATTTACCTTTGTAAACATTTATAGAGTCTAAGACTATATCATTACTCGATCCATCAATTATATATTGTAAATAACCATATTCATATCCATCTAATACTGTCTCAGATTTAACTCTATTATTTGCAATGCATAACAATATAATAACCAACATATATAATCTTTTTATAATTTGCATTCTTTTGACAACCTATTTAATATTTATAAAATATTTCAATATTTTCATTACTACTCGTAATTACTTTTAATATATATTGACCAGTTGAAATACTACTCAAATCAACAACTATTCTATTTTTCCCAAAATTATATTCTCTTGCTAACAATCTACCCGATATATCATATATTTCAATACTGAATTTCTTAACATTAATACCTATAGATTCTACTGACAAAATAGTATTATTGGATTGTGGGAATTCATACTTAAACTCTCTAGTTTTATCTACCTCAACTTGACTTTTCACTCCTGACTTTTGCACAACTTTTAATTTTGCTGTTTTTGTACCATTAGCAGTGAATTCTAAATTTGCAAATCGTTCTAAACTATCTTTATTTGGTTGACAATTAAATATTATTTTTGAATCTCCATTACCATTTATTTTTTCAATACTCAACCAATTAACATTATTAGAAACTAACCAACTTGTATTTGACTCCACTATTAATTCTATTTTTTCTTGCAAAGTATTTTCAACTAATATACTATCTTTATATAATGATATGTATGGCTTAGTGTATGAATATTTAATTGTCCACTCCTGTTCAATCTTACCATCTTCATTATTTTCACAAATTAGGTTGTCAGAGGCAACACTTAGTACTTTGTTATTAAATCTGTTTTTAAGTTTGTAATAACCATTATTCAAATCAATCAACAACCAATCCTGTGTTATCACTTTACTTGTCGTATTTTGTACTATATTGGATTCATTAGTAATTGTATCAATTAAACCTAAACTTAAGCCACTATTTAATGAAGTTATTCTAAATCTTTCATTTTCTATTTTATAAAAGTACCAGTCTTGTTGTGTCAAAATATCGACTTCTTTTAAATTTATTTCATTCAATAGTTGCAAACTATTCCCATTATCTATACCTTGACCATTTTTTCTATTTATAATTTTATTAATAGATCCATTCATAACTGGCACAAGTGTATTTATCATTTGCTGTGCATACCAGCGTGCCATATAATCATTTGGGTGTATTGGGTCTGACAAAACGTCTTTAGCTTTTTTTAATTTATACAACATATCACTTATATTATACATATCAATATTTGTAACACCTATTTTCTCATATTTCTTTAATATTTCTTGATAACCTTTTATCTTAAAGTAACAATATTTCACGAAGAAGTCGTTAGTATCTGGTAAATATTGTGGGTCAAATCTCATATTGGACATCAAAATAATTTCAATATTAGGATTGAAAACAAACATAGAATCTAATATTATTTTTAAATTGTCCTCATATTCCTGTGGAAATATAGTCCACATATCTACCATTCCATAATCAATTATCAACAAGTCTAAATCAAGTGGTTTCAGGTAATTTGTAAATGAATTTACACCAAAGCCATTAATTATAGAACCAGGCATAGCAGAATTGGTGGCAGTTATTTTATTGTGATTGTAATATTTTTTTAAATATTCTGAAAATAAATCAAAGTATGTTGGCATATAAGGTCTAAAATGTGCTATCCCAGTTACATTCATTCCCTTTGTTAAACTATTTCCTAATATTGCTATATTTAACTTTTCCTTTTCTCTTAGCTTTCTATATGTTCTTGGTAAATTAGCAACACGTGTTTGATACATAGGGCCATCCCAATCTCTCATATGATTGTATGATATAGTAACGTGTTGAGGGAAATATAGCTGACCATTTACATATGTGTTATAAAACAAGTTGTCTTTCTTTATAGAAGTATCAGCTCTGAATGGCATTTTCGAACTATTTTGCTTAGTAATATATTTCCCATTTCTACTGTAATCAATACCTTCAGTATACTCTTCCCATAAAAAATAATTATTTACTCTACTAATATTTATTGGTGTATTCATCAAATTACCGCTTGCTAATTTATTATTTTCAGAATACATCAACACCGGTTCGTCAAATACCGAATCAGATGCCCAAAATGGCATTAAATATTTATCTAAATTACATTCCGTAGCTGATCTATACATTAAAATGTCTGTATTCCAAAAGCATTCGTCGTAATACACAATTCCTTCATTAGAATCTTTTTCGATACTAAACTGAAACATAGCATAAGAAGTATTGGGAGGTGTCATAGCATTCAATACAATTTTATTCCATACTGAATCGCTATAATATGTTTTTGTTTCCAACAATAAACTATCATTCCGATTATAAAACTTTATTGATAACTTAGCTTTTACTACATTTTTAATACTGCACTTAAAATACGAATTAAATTCTATCACTGAAAGTGGAATTAGATTTACTTTTTTAGCAATTCCAGAATTATTATTTTCTATTTTCAATGAATACTTTCCTTTATAAACATTCATTGTATCTAGTTCTATCTTGTTTGTGTCGCCATATTTCACAAAATCAGATATTCCATATTCAAAATTCTGAATTATAACTTCTGCTTTAGACGTCATAGCATTCATTAAGATTATTACAGCAATCATTATTGTTATTATTTTCATATATTTTCTTTTGACCTATGAATTTATTTTCAATCAATAAATGAATTTTATTTATAATGGTTAGTAAAAGTGATTATTTCTATTTCGCTATTTGCAAAATAAATATAGCCCTATATATTTTGTCAAGTCTAAGCGAATAGAATTTATGTTGTTTTGACATAATTATTTTGGGTCACTATTTAAATATTTTTCAATTTCATTTGTCAGTTCATCATTTAAAGTCTTGAAATAGCCTACTTTTGAGTAAATAACTTTATTATTTTTGTCAATTAAAAAGAATGTTGGGAAAGAATCAGCTCCGTATTTATCACCTATATCTTTCGACTTTGCAATGATATCAAATACTAATTTCTTTTCTTTAGTAAGTTTTATCAAAGCATCTTTTGAATCAATTGTAAATATTCCCAAAACTTTAAGTTCTTTATATTTTTTGGTAAGTTCATTTATTTCTGGTTGCGACAGAATACAACCTGGGCATCCAATTTCTGTAATATATAGCAATCTAAGTTTTTCTTTTATTTCTTGAGAAATTATTTTATTGCCATTAATTGCAATTCCTTCAAAGTCAGGTGCATTATCTCCTTTTTTTAAATAATTTTCAGTTCTAGGAAAATTTGATTTGAAAACGTAGTTTTTAGGAAAGATATTTTTCGTGAATAATTTTTTACTATTCTTTGCATTTATTTTGTAATCTGAATAATATTGTTCAACACTTTGCATATTGTTTTTATAATTATAATTAAAGGGCAAGGTTGTTAATTTATCTATTATCAAATTAAAGTAAGAAATTGTGAATTGATAGTAATTTTTATTGTTTATTATCGTATCTTCCTTTAAAGTAATATTTTTCAAATTATTTGTGTCTTTAAAATATTTTCTAAAATAGAATATAGTACTTCTGCTGTTCCCAAGACTTGTTACAACACTAGGAATAATTCCTACTTCTCCATCAAAGTCTATTCTTTGCTCTTTGAAACTTTCTGGGTTGTCTTTTTGTGTAACACGCATTACATTTCCTATACCCAAATATTCTGGGTAGTAAGAATAGTGTTCTGTTCCGTTGTAAATTTTAATATTTACTTCTTTATTTTCGTTATTTGCGACACTTTTAATATAGTAATATGCCCCTATTATGGTATCAGATTTGACTAATTTTTCAGCAAAGTTTGCACTGTATGAGTTAGTACCTTTTGAATCGTCTGTAAAAGTATAATTGTATTTATACTCAATCACATCTCCATCTTTTAATTTATTCAAAAATTTAGCAATCACTTCTTCTTTTGTTTCTGCATTTGCAATGCTAAATATAAAGAACATTATCATTATTAATTTTTTCATATATTTTTATTTTGATTCGAATACAGACGATTCTTTAAATCCTTTTTCTAAATCTTTAAAAAATAATCGTTATGACCATTTTCTTTAAAAAGAAGTTAGCATTTCACTAAAATTTAGAGACTTATCAAACTCTTCAATTCTTAGTTCACTTTTTTTAATTGTAATTTCTGTGAAATCTTGATTAAAAAGTGAATTTATAACTTCTATCAAATGAATATTCAAATCATTTGTTTCAATTTCTAAAACTGCTTTCATGTTTTTGATTTTATTAGTTAAAATGAACTCATAAACTTTGTTAAAATAATTTACAAAAAGTAATTCTCCCAATCAATTACATTTATTACTTTTATAGTTTTGATTAATATTACAACTTATCTACTCCCACTCTATCGTGCCTGGGGGTTTTCCTGTAATGTCGTAAACTACTCTATTTATACCTCGTACTTCATTTATTATGCGGCTCGATACTTTTGCCAAAACATCATACGGCATTGGGTACCAGTCAGCGGTCATTCCGTCCACCGATGTTACTGCTCTCACCACGCAAGTGAATTCATACGTTCTTTCATCGCCCATTACTCCTACACTTTTTACAGGCAATAATGCTGCAAATGCTTGCCATATCTCGTTGTAAAGTCCAGCATTTGCTATTTCTTCTATGTATATACTATCTGCTTTGCGTAATATATCGCATTTTTCCTTTGTTACTTCTCCTAGTACTCTTATTCCTAAGCCTGGACCAGGGAATGGATGGCGATTTATAAACCAATCTGGAATACCTAATTTTCTGCCCACTTCTCGCACTTCGTCTTTGAAAAGCTCTCGGAATGGCTCAAGTAATTTGAATTTCATATCCTTTGGCAAGCCGCCTACATTGTGGTGCGATTTAATCGTTGAAGATGGCCCATTTATAGACTCTGACTCAATTACATCTGGATAAAGCGTACCTTGTGCAAGCCATTTAGCATCTTTAAACTTTGTAGCTTCATCGTTAAATACATCAATGAACAATTTACCTATTGTTTTTCTTTTGTCCTCTGGGTCGGATACCCCTTTTAAGTTGCCCAAGAATAAATCTTCAGCATTTGCAATATCTATATTAATATCAAAATTTTTTGCAAATAAATCCATAATCATTGAGCTTTCATTCAATCGCATTAGACCCGAATCCACGTGAATACATTTTAATTGGTCGCCAATTGCTTTATGAATTAATACCGCTGTTACTGTAGAATCTACACCGCCACTCAATCCACAAATTACTTGGTTTGTACCAACCAACTCTTTAATGCGTTTAATTTCACTTTCAATGAAGGATTCAGCAGTCCAATTTGAAGTACATCCGCAAATTTTTCTAACAAAATTTTCAATTAATAATTTTCCTTCAAGAGAGTGGTGAACCTCTGGGTGGAACTGAACTCCCCAAATTTTCTTATCTAAATTTCTAAGCACACAAAGTGGTGAATTTTCCGAAGTACCGATCACTTCAAAACCCTCTGGTACAGCAGTCAAATGGTCGCCATGGCTCATCCATACTTGTCCGTCCTGAGTCAAGCCGTCAAGTAAAACATCACTTTTTTCAATATGCAAACTAGCTTTGCCAAATTCTTTTTTAGCAGCCAAATCTACTTTGCCACCAAATGCAAATGCTATATATTGCAAACCATAACAGATTCCCAAAACTGGTACTCCTGCTCCGAAAACATCAGCTTTGGGAATAGGTGCCGTTTCAGAATATACACTATGTGGCGAGCCAGAAAGAATAATTCCCTTTGGATTGATTTCTCTTATTTTCTCCATTGAGATATTATAAGGGTGTATCTCGCTGAAAACCCCAATTTCTCTTACTTTTCTAGCTATTAATTGTGTTACTTGCGAACCGAAGTCCAAGATTAATATTTTTTCGCTTGTGTTCATTTTATTTATGCTATTTTCTTTATTTTCAAACTTTTTATTATTGTATCGAATAGTTTAGTATATTTTCCTTCATTATCACTATATCGCTCAAACAAGAAAATATACGCTATTCCATTTCTTCGGATTGGCAATAATTTGCCTTCCATAAACTCATCTTTATTTCCAAGTGGGATTGATATATCATAGATATATTCATCTTTTCCACTTATAAACATCTTTATAGGAGCAGAATAAAATATTGGGTCATACTTAAATATTCGCTTCTTAAATTCTAAATCAGCAATAGTATCAGCATATTTAAAAGTAAATAAATCCAATCTTGCACCTTTTAAATCAGGATACAAACTAATATTTTTTGCTCTTTCATTTATTTCTTTGCTCGTTGCCAATAGCAATCTATTCTGGTTTTCAAGCTTTTCCCATTTCATTGGGGCTAGCAGCTCATAACCATATTTCGTATTAATATTATTTGTCAAACTGTCATCAGTAACTTGTTCTTTGCAAGCACTTATTAACAATATAAAACAAAGTATATTGTTATATTTAATTATTTGGTGCACCAGCTTTAATCCATTTATATATACCACTAATTTGATTCTGACTTGGTGCTACTATACGGTAGTTCACCAAATGCGGATTCTTAGCGTTCATCACTTGATAGAACAAACTTGCATCTGGGTTATCCCCAACCACAAAGCCAATATTTGCAGCTTCAAAATATGAGAAATAATCTGTTATTCTTCTGCCACCAGCCATAGTAAAATCGCTATGACAACCTGCATAGCTACATTTTTGCTGAGCGAACGGCCGCACGTGATTTACAAAACTTGGTGTAGAGTCTCCCGTTGGGAATTCTATATTCGATTCCTGCCAAGTTGGAATTGAGTTATCGCAAGAAGAAATCCAGCTCAATGACACAATTATAATTACAATATATAATAGCTTAATCAATACGATTCCGATTTATTTGGGAAATTTGAACTTTTCACATCTTCAGTAAAATTAGTAACCGCTTTAGTAATCTCATCATTCAAGCTAGCATATCTGCGAACAAATCTTGGGTTAAAATCTTCCGTAAGCCCAAGCATATCAGTGTATACTAATATTTGCCCATCGCAAAAGTTTCCAGCTCCAATTCCAATGGTAGGAATTTTTATGGCTTCAGTAATTTTCTTCGCCAAATCAGAAGGGATTTTTTCTAAAACAATTGCAAAAGCCCCTGCTTCTTCAAGTAGCAAAGCATCGCTGAAAATATTTTCCGCTTCATTGTCATCAATCCCTCTAGCTCTATACGAACCAAATTTATTTATACTCTGCGGAGTCAATCCCAAATGCCCCATTACAGGTATTCCTGCATCAGTCATTTTTCGTACAGCTTTTCGGACGCTTTTGCCACCTTCCAATTTTAAAGCTGAACATCCAGTTTCTTTCATAATTCGCCCAGCATTGCGGAAAGCTTCATTAGCTGTCACCTGATAGCTCATAAATGGCATATCTGCAACTACCAATGCTCGTGATGCCCCTTTGACTACAGCTTTTGTGTGGTAGATGGTATCTTCAATTGTTACTGGTAATGTCGTCTCATTACCTTGGAAAACGTTCCCTAGTGAATCGCCAACCAAAATCAAATCAATCCCAGCATTATCGAATATTTTAGACATTAAAGCATCGTAAGCAGTAAGGCAGCTAATTTTCAGCCCTTGCTCTTTCATTTCTTTCAAACGCAGCGTCGTTACAGCTCGAGAATTTTCTTTACTAATACTCATTTTGTTCAGTTTTGTGAAATGCAAATTAACTAAATTTTCGTGCTTCCAAAAGCAATTTGCGAACTAATTACTAACTATCTGACTTATAATTATTTGGCATAAATACAATTTTTTGATAATTTGAATTTATGAATTCAACAAATACCTTTTTTGTCTTTTGCATTTTGTCAACTTTATTTCAATTTCAAAAGTCCAATGCTATTGCACCAAAGCTAGATAGATACTATAACGATGGTGTAGGAATTGGCACATTTTATATCAACGAGCAGTTCATTCCTAATGTTTCGTATAAGTATCACTTCAATAAAGATATTAGTCTGACGGCCGATTTTGGCTATGTTCAGTCCGAAACTAAAACTCCTGACCCACTAAAAAATGGATACGACAAAACAGTTAACAAATCAACTCTTTGTCCATCAATTTCTATTGATTTTAATGTGTTTGCTGACTCTTGCTATTCAAATTGCTTAACAATGTCTCCTTTTATAAACTATACTTTGCTATCTAAAACTTCTGATAACATCAATCATTTGGGAATTGACCCTCAAATTATCGAGAAAAATAGCATTGTTTCATTCGGTATGAAATACCAATATTCTAAATTTATTTATAAGAAAAATCTAAGTTTCGAGCTTTCTGCTTTCACTTTATATACCAAATCACTTACAAACCTTAAAGTGAAATATTCTTCAGGGGAAACTAGCAGGGATACAGAATTAAAAACTAACTTTTCGTTGATTTCCAGTAGTTTCCAAATTACATTTCGCTATTGGTTCACTCCTTCGGGCTTTACTGGAGTCACAGAATGAATCTAACATTGGAAAATTTTACTTATGCCGATTATCAGAAATTAATAGATGAAGTAGAAACAAAAGAAGAATTAGCTATATTTGCGGGAGAAAGTCTTCCTTTCCCGCTTACTGCTTCGGTGCTGGAAATTTATTCAAATGACAAATCGAAAATTGTATTCAAAGTAATAGTAGATGGTTTAAGTGTTGGTCATGCTGATATAGTTTTTGAGAATCCTGCTATTCCTCGGCTTTGCAGAATTGTTGTATTCAAAGAATTTCGTGGGCTTGGCTTTGGTAAAATGCTTACAAGGGAGCTTGTTAAATTTTGTGTTAGAAATTTGAAGAGTAAAATCATAGAACTAAACGTTCTTGAAGAAAATAAAATTGCACAGAAATGCTATAAAAAAGCTGGATTCTTTTACAATCCAGCTAACGATAAAACATTTGAAATAAATGGAAATAACTATAAAACATTATCTATGATTTACTTTCATAGTACCATAATAAAAGATTAATTATTCTTTTATTATCAATCCATTTGGTTTTGAGCCAACTGTTACATTTTTAATTTTTTCTAATTTAACAGCATCAATTAAGCTAACTGAAGCATCAAGCTCATTTGAAATGAATGCAATATTTGCTTTTGAAAATACAATTTGGTGTGCTCCTTTTCCAGTTACAAATTGAGTTTTCTTTTTCCATACACCAGTAATTTTCTCATAAACATAAGTATTTCCAGCATCTGGGTCGTTCACCCATAAATTGCCAGTTGTTGCATTAAAAGCAGAGTAACTTGGCTTAAACCCCAAATCAATATTTCCTTCAAGAGTATTTGTAGCCACATCAATTATAGTAATTAACTTACCAGTTTCGCAAGAGACATACATTTTATTATCGAATCCAGCACTAATAGCCGATGGATTACCAGTCAAAGGAAAAGTCGTTTCTACTTCTTTTTTCTGTGTGCTTATTACAGAAACATTACTTGTACCTGCATTCACAGTATATAAATACTTACCAGTAGTATTAAATTCCATATCTCTTATGTCGCCTCCACAAGCTACAAAGTTCTTTACTGGCCAAGAACTCATAGATACAGTACTCGCAGAATTAAGTATTTTTATATTACTTTCAACATCTGCAGGCTCGCCAATCCAATATTCATCTGCCAATTGGCTAAACCTTGCTGCATGTGGCATCATTTCCGCACTAATTGTGCGAGATACTGAACCATCAGCTGTTTTCAAAACAAATATAGTATAACCATTTGAGTCTGGTTCGCCATGGGTGTGACCCATTGATAAATCCTTGTTTACACAAGTAATTGCTATTAAGCTTTTATCCTTATTCATAGAAATATGGTGTGGGTACTTTGCACCAGTTAAGTTAACTTTGCCAACTATATTATTTGTGTTTAAATTCAAAACGTATAAATCGGAGCTTTCCCCATTTACAATAAATAGTGCTGGGAAGTCTATGTTATTTATTACCGAGACTGGAGTTGGGCCAGTAATAGTATCTGTAGCACACGAAGCAAACATCATTGCTATCGCCGAAAAAAGATAAATTTTTACTATGTTTGTCATTAAAAATCCAATTATTTTATTTTTTTAAATTTACTGAAATCTTTTTCAATAATTTTCTGATTCAATTCTTTTACTAAGTCTGAATAATCAGTCGCACTGCCACAATCGTAAATTTCTTCGAATGGATCTGAATCTTTTATCATTGTCATCAACGAATCCACCCTTGGTATTTCTTTCATTAGATAATACTCTAAATAAGGCAAATTCAAAAAAGCAGACTGTGAATTAATCCCACGTTTATCAAGCATAAAGGCACCTTCCAAAGGAATTGGCAATGTAAACATACTATCCAAAACCAAATCCTCTTTCGCAGGATAAGACATTATTTCAGTTTTCTCTTTATTCATTGTTACAGGTACAAAATTATAGTAATTAAATTTTGTTTTATAAATAATTACTCTTTTGGTTATACCTTTTTGAATATGTGGATTGTTTGATTCTTTTGGAGCAGAGCTACAATGCACAAATAGGATTGCCAACAAAGGCAATCCTATAAAGCAAATAATTTTATTATTAATTTGTCTAATCATCTGGCTATCACAATTGATTTACTTATAACTGGAATACTATTATCGCTTGAGTAAAGTTTCAAATAGTATCTTCCACTTGCTAAATTTTGCAAATCTAATTGTTTTATAATCTCAGATTGAGTAGTAAAAACTACACTACCTTTCCCATCGAGTACTTCTATTTTGTTAATTGACGCGGCTTCTATATTCAAGAATCTATCTGTTGGATTTGGGAATAATGAAATTTCACTTAAAATGTCAGCTTCTTGAACGTCTGTGATAACAGCTTCAATTGCAACTCTTACCTCGTAATTTCCCACAAGTCCAGAGAATGCAGGGAATACTTTTATATACATATCTCTGGCAGCAGTAGATTTTGTAATTTTCATATCCAATGTGTCTGAATCATAGACATCATCTGATTCGATATTGTCTAAAATGTAAGTGAAAGCAGCATCTACCACACCAGCAGCACTATTATTATCTTTATCAATTAAATATGCCTTCAAATTAAATTCTAAATTGTTAGGCAAAGCAAATACATAATGATCAACATCGCTACCTTTATGCAAATTAGCATTTGGTATAGTCATAAGACCTTTTTTCGTTCCAGCATCATAAGACAAAGTTCTTCTATTAGCAGTAGTTACAAAGTTATTTTCCTCATAAGTATCTGGTAAAATTGAAGGTGCTGATACTTTAATTGGCACTGGGTTTTGGTAATAGTTAGTGCCAATCATTACATAATCAGCATCAGTTGCTCCTTTGTACCAAGCTATAAGCAAGTAATCTCCAGCTCCAACTCCCATAATAGGCACATCGAAACTGATTCCGTTAGTAAAATGAGAATCGGCTGGCAAAGCAATATTAGTTTGTTTTCCTAATTCTTTTATCCAATCACCCTCTACTGAGTATAAATCAATAGTAAAATCACCAATATAATCAGTATCTCCAAAATTTCCTACGTCATAACGTACTGTCAATCCTTTACTTCCATCAATTATAGTTTTTGTAACATCGGTGCTGTTCTGATAAACTTGGATCGAGTCCCAAAGCTTTAAAGGCACATCGGCACTATTTACTGTAAACTCAGAAATATTACTAAAACTACCATCTTCCACGGCAGTCCAGTTACTATTTGCTGTTTTACTAAATATTGCAATTAAATATTCTCCAGGAGCCGCTGCTGCCATACCAGTAGTTCCAAGAGTAAAACCACTTTGCAAAGATTGATTTGCATTTAAACTCACATCGAGTGAATCTATAAATGAAACGAACAGACCATCGAAATTAAATAAAACAGCTGCAATTTTACCATCGAATTTTGCATTTGTTTCATTTTTCACATTCCCAGAAACTGAGAATTCACCATAATAATCAATACTTCTTGGGTCAACCAAAAGTGGAGTAGTTAAAGTCAATTTGTTGATTGCAGGAGGTGGTGCTGTTTGCACATACATTCCAAAGATTGCACCTTGGTTATAGTTAAATCCACCTGCTCCGCCGCCTGTTCCCAAATCGGCTGGTGCTAATGCATCAATATTGAAATAGCCATCGCTGTTGCCACTCCAGCCCCAATTAACATGAAAGAAATTATTATTATCATAGCCATCGAATACAAAAGCGTGTCCACCAGATTTGCCAATCCCTTCATAATAAAGAGGTCTGTTCAAATCCAGTTCAGTTTTTAATTTATTGATCCAATTTGTTTTAGAAAAGTCATCTCTATTTTCAAACTTAGTTCCTTGTGGGTATCCAAAATAATTAATCAAAGCAGGAGCGACCAAAACTCCTCCGTTTGAACCGCTGCTTTCAGCACTATAATCCATATCCACTGCTACTCCGCAATGATACATTAGAATAGCCACAGCTTCATTTTTCCCACTAACTACGTTTGGCATATTTACCCAATCGTAATTAGTGTTTCCAAAATTTGCAGAAAGAGTCCCATAATTAGAATGAACATAATTATAAGTGCCAACACCTTTCTTTGGATAGCTCCAGTATTTCATCACCTGAGCCATTGCAGTAGCTACGCAGCCAGTTACTGCTCTGCCACTTCCATTAGCAGGACATTTGTCATTATAGAAAGGTGCTTGATCCCATTTGGTTTGAAGCAAAGGAGATAATGCATTTGGAGAAGCAATTCTATTAGATTTATTTGTGCCAGCTATAGCTTCTTCCCAAAGTACTAATGTTGCGGTATTTACTCTAGTTTTTGCAGCAGCAAAATCAATTTGTTCTGAATAGCTTGTCACCCAGCTCGCAATATTTGACTTAGTCAAACTAAGTTTACTTTCGTTTGAATATGCCAAAACTGGCAAAGCTACATCGTCAGCTGAAACTAAGATAAATCCATCCCCTGTCTTTTTCTCAAAAATATATATTCTTGGATTGTTTTCATTGGGAAATTTACTAACTTTATATTCATCGCTACTTTCAATTGAATTAGATTTTGTGTTGGCATTTGCAAAGTTGACAGCCACTTTTTGTGCTGTAGTCAAATCTACAGGTTTTGCATATAAAGCTATGCTTACCAAAACTACAAACAGAATACTACTTATAATTCTTCTCATTTATTTTTTCCTTGTTATTATAATTCTCAATCTAAAGAATGAAATCAATGCCAATTAGTTACAAACTAAAATTAACTCAGGCCTACTATTTCGCCATTGATTACATCCATATTCATTGCGTTTGGTACTTTAGGTAATCCTGGCATTCTCATTATTTCGCCAGCCACTGCCACCACAAATCCAGCACCATTATTCAATATTAAGTTTTCAATATGCAGAGTGAAACCTTCGGCAACACCTACTCTTGTAGCATCATCAGAAAATGAATACTGCGTTTTTGCTATGCAAATTGGCAATTTGTTTCCGCCAATTTCATTGATTTTTTTTAAAGATGCTTGTGCAGTTTTAGATAAACTCACCTCAGCACCTTTATAAATCTTGGTAACAATTTTATTTAACTTAGTTTCAATGCTGTCAGTCAAATCATAAGTAAACTCAATTGGTTTGGAAGGATTTTTCTCAACTATTTCCACCACTTTCGCAGCTAGTTCTGTTGCTCCATCGCCACCTTTGGCAAAACCATCATTCACAGCAAATTCAGAATTATTAGTTATGCACCAATCTTTAATAAAATTTATTTCTTCATCTGTATCGAATCCAAATTTATTGAATGCTATGATAACTGACTGACCAAAGCTCTTTAAAATTCCAATATGTCTTTCTAAATTTTTCAAGCCATTTGTCAATCCCGCTAAGTTTGGCTCTTTAATTAACTTTTCTTCCACTCCGCCATGCAGTTTCAAGGATTGCGAAGTGCAAACAAGCACCGATGCCTTTGGTGCAATTCCAGCATATCGGCATTTGATATTCATAAACTTCTCAGCACCCAAATCGCTACCGAAACCAGCTTCAGTAATCACATAATCGCCATAGCTCATTGCAGCTTTAGTTGCCACAATTGAATTGCAACCGTGGGCAATATTTGCAAAAGGTCCGCCATGAATAAAAGCAGGACTATGCTCAATAGTTTGTACTAAATTAGGTTTGAAAGCATCTTTCAATAGAGTCAGTAATGCACCAGTTACTCCCAAATCTTTACAATAAAATGGGCTGCCATTGTGCATATATCCAAGTAGGATACTGTCCAATCTTATTCGAAAATCCTCAAAATCTTTAGCTAAACAAAAAATAGCCATAATCTCCGAAGCTGCTGTAATATCAAATCCTGCCTCAGTTGGAATACCATTAGCTGAGCCATTTAGTCCAGTGAGAATATAGCGTAAAGAGCGGTCGTTCACATCAAGTACTCTTTTCCAAAGTATTTGCCTAAGCCCTGTTTCGCTACCTCTATTGTTATATTGATAGTTGTCAAGCAATGCCGCAAGCATATTATTCGCAGAAGTAATTGCGTGGAAATCTCCTGTGAAATGGAGATTAATGTCGTCCATTGGTAACACTTGTGAGAAACCTCCACCAGTAGCACCACCTTTCATTCCAAAGCAAGGCCCAAGCGATGGCTCACGCAAAGCAACAATTGCATTTTTGCCCAGCTTATTCAAACCTAAACCAAGCGAAACAGAAACAGTAGTCTTTCCAACACCAGCTTTATTTGGAGTGATGGCAGTTACCAAGATTAAGTTCGATTTTGCAATTTTAGCTTCATCTAGAGTAACATCTATCTTTGCTTTATAACGTCCATACTGATGAACACTAACTTCAGCAATTCCAAGCTTAGCGGCAATTTCCCAATTGGTTTCAATTCAATTTCTTTAGCTATTTCAATATCAGATTTCATTTTTAATAATCAGTTTGAAGAATTTTATAAAATTAAAAAAGCAAATTAGGAATAAACTTTGAAAAGCCAATACTTATAATGACTAAAAAGGAGAGATTAGAAGAATAAAAAGATGAGATAATTATGATTAATTTGTATAAGTAATTATTTATCAGATATTTACAAGTATTCCAAACCTTATAGACTGGCGGAATTGTATTTTCTTGGATTGAGCTTAATCGAAATTCAAATCGAGCTTTACTAAGACAGTTAAGTACTTAAATAAAACAGTTTGCAAATCGTTTGTCATTCTAAATGTAGTATTTTCTTTATTGCTATATGATTTGAATACATCAATATTTGCATTATAAATACTATTAGAATCTAATTGAATTCTTATTTCACTTTTCAAACTTATGCCGTATTCTGCTTTGTAATTTTCTTTTATAAGTGGAGTTGCAAAATCATCTGTTGTCAGTTAAAAGTTTTCTGCTCTTATTTGCTTTAATGAACTACCTAATCTTGTAATTATATTCGACATTTTATCAATATTCCATTTATAAGCAAAACCTAAAGTTTGAATAGTAGTTATAGGGTCTCGAAATGATCCTGTTTGAACTTGAGTATTGCCATTTTCTCTAAATGATGGTAATGGTTGGGATTGAAAACTTGTGGAAATAAATGGATCTACAGACCAGCCAACTGGATATGCTATGAATAAATCTCCATAAACATTGTTTTCAATTGTTTGATAAATTATATCATCATTCTTTTCTTTCTCTTTTGCCGATGCAGTTATATTGTATCTGAAAGAAGTTATTGAACAAATAGAATCACCTAAGAATTTTATTCCTAATGGATATCTATAATCAATTAAAGTTCCTATTTCAAAAGTAGTTTGCTTACCAATATATATATCTTGGCTGTAAGATTGACTTAAGAATAGTCCGAAGCGGTTTTGTTGGGCAGATAAAATAGTCGTATTTATAATAATAAATATTATCAAGAATTTCATTTTAACAAATTATTTTCAAACATATTTATGTAAACCTTATAATCTTTACTATTATAATTATGATTAGCTTCTGAAAGTACATCCTTATATTTTAAACTTTTGTTCAAATTGTCAAGCGAAGGAAAAAGTCCAACACTAAAGATAAATTTATCAGAGAAATAGATTAGATTACATTGATTTGCAAAAGACAAATTATCTCTTGATATTTTAGTTTCTAACCCTGAGAATACTTGTTGAAAACTATTCTTTATTTCCCACATACTATTTGTATTAGAATATTTATAAATATCAATATACATTATATTATACTCTAATCTTGTATCTAACATATATGAGACATACAATAAAGAATCGTTTATAAATTTAATAGTATGCATTTGAGACTTTACTTTAGAAACAAGAATATGCAAATCTAAATCTTTAAATTTCATATCGTCATTTTCATGCACTATGCTAGCTTCCCATTTTGGAATAGTTTTAATTATTCTTTGAATGTTATCTGTTTCTAAATTTAGAACTTCTATTTCATAATTTAGAATATTAGACTTCACTATATATTTCATATTGCTTGATATATCAATCCAGTTATGTGGAAGTTCTGAAGTATAATCTATATAGTCAAAATTAAAGGCTCTATAATAAATTTCGAAAATTTGATTATTTTTTAACTTTAGTAATCTCACTTCAGTATTGTTACAATTATTAGAATCTTTACAATTATTAGAATCTTTAAAAATATTATCATTTCTTAACAATGCAATAGTATCATTTTTTATTTTAATTTGACTATAATAACTATTCATATTTATTTCTGGGTTTGAATTATCATTTGTATATTTTGCAGAAAATATATCATCAACAAATACGATAGTCATATTATTAAATAATATTGCTTTTTTATTTTTATCAAAAGCAATACTTTTTATTGAACTTGTTTTGTAATTAATTGTATTTTCTGGTAAAATCAACTCTAATTTTGACGTATTATTATTATTTATATCTATGCTTTTAATTAAAATTTTCTCTTCATCAAAATATGCAACATAATAGAATTGATCGCCAACATAACAAACTAAATCTACCGCAGTCTCAATAACACTATCTTGAATTAATATATTTTTTTGAAACAAACAATATTTTTCCTTAGAATAAATATTTTGAAGGTTGAGTAAACCTAAGACAAATAAAATAAAAAAGATTTTCATAATTATAATATTATTGTTTGTAATATAAAAAGGGAGGTACATAAATATGTGTCTCCCATAATTTTTTTTATTAATCCCACAAACTTGGTTCTGTGCCTGATAAATCCCATGCTACAATTGATTCGTCGTTATTTTGTTTTTTTTCCCATTTTACTTTCCACAGACCACTATCAGAAACCTGTGAACCAATTAAATTACCTAACAATATCTGATTTCGAGCATAGTTATGCAAAGATATATCTTCGTTAGATCCTCGAATAATTGGTTCTATACATCTTGGGCAGGGACTAAACCCACCATCTGTACACCTAGTAACACATAATACACCTGGATTATGATTATGAGAAACAGTTAAATATCCTACTTGTCCATACCCGTTATTTTGTCCACCTGATTCTCTATGGCTTTTTTTAATGTCAGCTGAGAGTATTCCAATACTTGACACCATAAGACAAAACAAAATTAATATTTTTTTCATTTTAAAAACCTTTTTGTTAATTATTAAAAATATTTAACATTATTTCCCTTTGCGATTCACTCAACAAAAAATCTCGTAATACGTATAAGGGATATATTATAGATTTTTATCAATTTCATAAATAATTTTAAACAAATATAAAATAAAAAAAAAACATAATGCAATACATATTTTGAGATGTGGAAAACTTTTACAAAATTTTTATTTCTATTATCTTGTTCAGACATTTCTGAATTTCTTGGCTGTACTAACACCCTCTGTCAGCAAGCTAACATCTCCCTTAATAGGGAGAAATAAAGCAAGTTGTTTTCTGAATTTCTTGGCTGTGCTATCACCCTCTGTCAGCAAGCTGACATCTACCTTAATTGAGAGAAATAAAGCAAGTTGTTTTTTTACTCTTAACTATTTCAATATTATGCTTCGCATACTTATCGAACCCATATCGAAATCGTCGTTGAAAAAAGAAAGTTCGTCTTCTTTTTCTCTTAATCCAATGGTGTATATTAATGGTAAGTAGTGGTCAATAGTTGGATGAGCTATTTTTACTAATGTACTAATTTTCTCTAAATCAATTAATGTACTGTCATCTTTTTGTTCTATACTATTTTTGACTAAGTTGTCGAATTCAATTGCCCAGTCGTAAGCTCCAGTGTCCTCTCTCCATTTAATCATTCTTAGGTTGTGTACTATATTTCCACTGCAAACTATAAGCACACCTTTTCTGCGAAGAAAAGCTAATTTCTTAGCCAATTGGTAGTGGTATGCTATTGTCTCGCCATAGTTTATACTCATTTGGTAAACAGGAATGTTTGCTTTGGGGTACATATTTTGGAGTACTGACCAAGCACCGTGGTCTAAACCCCACTCAAAATCGCCTTTAATTGCAAAATTTTGCACATTTTTAATTGTGTATCTTGCATAATCGGGAGCTCCAGGAGCAGGGTACTGCTGCTGAAATAGTTCGTCTGGGAAACCACTAAAGTCATGAATAGTTTTTGGATTTTCCACCATAGCAACTGAAGTATTATTAGTTAGCCAATGAGCCGAAATGCAAAGTATAGCATTTGGTGGTGTAAGCTGCTGCCCAACTTCTTTCCAACTTGTGCTGTATTTATTTACAGTAATAGCATTCATAGGACTGCCGTGTCCCACAAAAAGCAATGGCATTTTGTCTGAATTAGGCAATTCTTTTTTAGAACTTTTGATTAAATCTAAATCAATCATTTGTTACTTTAATTGTAATTATATACCAATTGCTTTTCTAATTGAAAGCAAAATAAATGCTACCACAACCACATGCATTGTGTTCAAAGAAATTATCATTTCTCTCGGTGCATTAGGAATTGTCATTGGTGAAAGAAATGAAAGAAGTAATAAAACTATTGATAAAGCAAAAAAGATAATAAAAGCTTTTTTGAAATACTTTTTCATAATTGCAAAGCCAATTCCAGCGATAATGGAAGGAATTAATGATGCAATAGCAACAGGTGGAATGGTTAGCGGAGCGTTTGCTCCTGGAATTATTACAGAATCGGGGATTAAACCGAAAGAATGGGCAAATGTGAAAATTAGAACGTTTACTATAGCAGCTAAAGCTCCGCCAATTGCAGTAGCTAAAACGATTTTAACATTGCTAGTATTAGATTCGCTCATTTAAGAATTCATTGTATCGTTAGACTTACTTAAATGCTGATAACGAATCAGGCGCCAATCTTATTGTTTCATCAAGCAGTTCAGTAATTTCGGCTTGGTTGTATGTTTTGAAGTCAGGATATGCTTGGCAAAGTACTCGCCATGCTTCTGTTTGCTCGTATTTGAAGTCAGCAGTTTCGTCTTTTACCAATCTATTTGCTCGCATTTTGCAGAAGAAATCGCAGAAGCCAACTGTTGCCACCAAATCTTTAAATTCATCTGTAACTGATGGATTGCGATAAAAAGCAATAATCATTATTATTTCTTCTGGCAATTTCCAAAGTTGAGCCACTTGTATACCAACTTCTATATGGTTTTCGCCAAACACTTCTTTTTCTGCATCCAAATCATATAGTCCTTCTTCACGAATCATTTTGTGAACAAGAGAGTATTCCCTTGGATGGACTTGAAGCATCGCCATTTTGCCAATATCGTGGAGCAAACCACCAATAAATTCATTGTCGTTGAAGCGAAGTTTCAAATGCTGTGCAAAAGCTTTAGAAGTATTTCCAGTCAAATAGGAGTGGTTGAAAAATCTTTCCATCAAAACAGCAGCACCTTTGTGCGTGTTCATAAAGAATTTAGAATAAATAGAAACACTCAAAACTATATTGGAAATTCTTTTTGTTCCTAATAGCATAAGTGCATGTGTAATGGAAGTAATTTTAGTTCGAGTAGCGAAAATAGGTGAGTTTGCAACTCTAATAAGTTTCATTGATAGAATAGGATCAGCTTCAATTACTCTCGCAATTTCGCCAAGTTCTACTTTTTTGTTCTGAATTAGCTTCAAAACCTTGCTTGCAATATGCGGCAAAGATGCTAATTCTTGAGATCTTTTTAGTGTGTCTATTATCGCCATTGGCAAAAAACTCTATTTTCGTTTGATTTTAGCAATCATTTAGAATGCAATTTAAAATAAAAATCTAATCTAAACAATTTTTTAATTTGTGAAAACTATTTACCTTTGTTCATTAGTTTCGATAATGAAGTTAATTTTGGGGACACGTCCTTAGGAGTAAAGCCCAAATTAGGATTTTGAGAAATTGGTTTAGCTTCCGATTTGGTAACGTTTGACGAAGAGTTTTCTTTAGTGCTTTCAATATTTTTTCTGGCAGCGTTTTCTACATTAGTTTTTGCTTCGTCAGTTTTAATTCTTTCAGCCAATTCTCTTTCAGCTTCTTCATCTAACTCAATGCCATCTTCCGAAAGAATTATTTTCTCAATGTCTTCTGTGTCAACGTTTTGCAGTCCTTTAATTCTACTTTTCAAATCATCAAAGTTTACTTCTTCTTCTTCTTCTTCTTCATTTGCAGAGCTAAAGAAGCTACCAAATTCGTCGTCATCTTCCAGTCCGCTCAAATCGAAATTATCGCTGTTATAAATATCTTCTTCGTCATCAATTCCAGAATCATCTGAATTAAAAGCATTTAATTTGCTTTTCAGCGTCCCAATATCTGCATAGCTCACATTAGTAGTGTCCGAGTTTGATGTCAATTCCTCGGGTACTTCGTCAGCATTTTCAATATCTTTCATATTTTGGAATTTAGAAAGAATATCTTTTTCTTCTGCAAAGTTCGAATTAAAGAAACCACCTTCACTTTCTTCTTCTTCGTCTTGGCTATCGCCATCTGAATTGTAAGGTTTACCAATACCCTTTAGCTTTTGCATTAAAGCAGAATTCAAATCTTCTTCGGAAACATCTTCATCTTGTTGGAAAAAGTCATCAGAATTTTCATTCAGAAAATCCTCATCTTTTTTAATATTTTTTAATTTATTCAAAAGATTGGAATCTAAATCATCTTCGACATCTTCATTTTCATCAAGTGCAGAAAAGAAACTGTCTTCTAGTTCATCATCTTGCAAAAAGTCTGAATCTTTCTTAATATTTTTCAATTTTGAAAGTAGCGACGCAGCTAAATCATCGTCTTCATCATCGGCACTATAATTATTAAATGGAGTTTCAGAAGGAGCAGTCAAAAAAGAGTCTTCTTCTTCATAATTATCTAAATCACTATTAGTATTCTTTTTCAATTTAGCAAGTTTTGCAGTTATGCTATTTTCGCTAAGGTCAGTATTATCTTCTCTGATTTTAGGAGTATAGAAACTTGGAGCTTCTTCTTCAATTTGCATTCCAGCATCATAGCCCTTTTTAACTTTGGATAGCTTTGCCATCAAGCTGCTTGCCAAATCATCATCATTTGTAATAGCATTGTTTTCTGCAAATGAAGGTACTCTTGGAATTGAATATTGATTTCCTTCTTCTGAAAAATCATTAGTATCTTTTCTAATTTTAGATAGTTTGGCTAATATAGAATTATCGCTAAAATCTTCTTCGTCATCTCCACTTTCATTGCTTGAAGCAGAATTGATAGATTTGAACTTTGCTAAAATTGGATTAATATCTTCATTATCGTTATAATCATCATTGTAATTTTCCTCAGTATCAGCTATTTCTTCCTGAGTCCTTGGGTTCTTTTCATAAAGTTTAGTTAATTTATCATATATCAAACTGCTGCTTTCAGAGCTTTTGCTTGCGGTGTGAATCTCATCGCCATACAAATCACTAAGCTTTATTTTTCCATTTTGTTTTGAATAAGGCGATTTATGTTCATTGCCTCTTTCATTATTTGATGAATCGAAACCAGCTCCATAACTAGAATTGAAATCGTCATCTTCGCCCAGACTATTTTCTCCAAATGCTACTGAATTATATAGAACTTTGCACATAGAAGTGATTTCATCGTCAGGCACAGTTGACATTAAGCCATATTTTTCAATTAATTGCTTAAAGTTTTTATTTTCTGGAGCAATGCAATGATAGAAAAGTAAAGCTACTTCATTATTTGAAAGTTGGGCAAGCAATAATGACAAATAAAAGTTTCTATAAGTATCCGCCATTACATCTACGAATTTCAGAATATTGTATATATTCCTAAAATAGTGCCCCAAATCGGCTTGATATTCCTCATAAAACTGGTCATAAGAAGTATTGATAACAATTTGCAACACCTCTTTGTCTATCCCACCCGACGAGTAGGTTTCAAATTGAGTATTGAAAAATCGCTTATAAATATCATAATATTCAACAAATGACTTTCTTCCGTTGATAACTCGCACAGTGCTTGAACCATCAGAAAAGTCCATATCTTGAATTTCTAAAGTAATAGAAGTAATAATTTCATTGTGGAAACGGAGCAATTGAAAGAAAGTACCCTCATTTTTTTGCTCGGTTGCAGTTTCATTTTGCTGTCTGAACTCCTTAGTTTGGTTCACAGTTTCACGAATTTGCATAGCAAGAATTTCTTTTTGCTCTTCCAAATCCTTACGCTGATCGGCTAATGCTGCGTAGAACAACAAAACTCCCGCTAGAGACCAAAGCGATCCCACAGCCCCACCAAGAAAGTCACCAAACTCCTTAATATCAATATGTTCAGACTTGAAAACGTTAACACTATCGAACTTAGAGCCGGTGAATACTAATATGAAAATTGTTACACCCACAGCAATGAATATAAATGCGATATATTCAGATACAGGTCGCCCTGGCTTAAATATGCCGAATGTAAACTTCTCTATGTATTCCCAAGATTTTGACACTTTACTTTACAATATTGAATTTTTCAAAAAATGGAGTTTCTCCACAAATGTATCTAACGAAATATGTGCCAGTTTCCAATTTTTCCAAAGAAATTACTACATTTTTTTCACTAATGTGATAATTCTCCAACAATCTTGAAAGAGAATTGTATATTTCCAATCTGCCAAATCCAACTAAATCAGTTTGATTAATTTGTAATTTATTCCCAATTATTTCAATAGGATTTGTGCTTTTTTTTTGATTTAATATTTCGGTTGTTTCTTTTTTAAATTGAGTAATACTAGATTTTATTCCTGCTTTAGTTTCACTTGTAGTATAAAAACTACTAGCATCAGAGTCCCAAGCTACTGCCTCGCCCTGTGGTTCTATATTAGGAAATAAATTGTATTGTGGGATTTTGTCAGGGTCTTTACTTAGCACTGAACCCAAATCTTCACCTATTTCTCTAGAGAAATAGTACATATTCCCGTAATCTCTAATTAATATTTCTTTGCCGTCGCTCGAAATATCTCCACCAGTTACTCCCGACCCAGCAAAACTGCCCTTTCCAAATTTAAGAGTACTGATTTTCTTAGCAGTGTATTCGTTATCACTTGGAATTTCTTCATTGCTCAATGTATATGCAGCGACAAAAGTTTCTCGTTTGCTTACCAGAATAATATCTTTAGTCCATGGGTCTATCATTAAAGTTTCGCAATCTCTAAGTCCGTCATCGAATTTAAAATTTATCACATCAATATTACTAATTGTTAAGTTTTCTTGTGGTTTATTGGCATCAATAATTGGTTCTGGAAATCGAATAACGCTTTTGTTAGTTCGTAGAGCATTGTTATCTCCGAAGTCTCCAAAATAGATATAACTAATTCCATTTTCTGGGCCGACACCCACAGCAATATCTTCAAAATCAGAATTTGTTTTAATTATGCCAGTCGGCAAATTTAAAATTGCAATTAAGTCACCTTTCAAATTCAAAGCAAAGACTTTGCCTTGGCTTCCATCATTGTGAGTATAAATTATTCCAAGATTTTTTCTTGATATACCCAAGCCAGAAGCTTCATCTATTGTACTTTCAGAAATCTGTCCTAATATTGAAGCAGATTTAAAAGCTGGTGCCTTAGCTTGCAATACCAAAGATATTAACAATAATGCTATTAATGTGGAGATGAATTTCACAAAATTCCTCAAAATGATTTTAAGAATGGTTAATTTTGAATATTGAAAATTAACATAAATTTATTTAATTCTATGCGTGTAATGAAATTTGGCGGTACATCTGTTCAAGATGCCAACGCAATAACCAATGTAATAAATATAGTCTCTTCGCTGAAAAACGAAAAGATAGTTGTGGTTGTTTCTGCATTTTCCAAAGTAACTGACAAGTTAATAGACCTCTATAACTCTATTGGAACCAATCTTTACAACGACAAATTTATCAATTTAGAAGATTTGCATAAGGCAGTTGCTTATACTTTATTGGGCGAAGCAGGGCAAGAAGTGATTCTAAAAGAATTCGCAGAGCTTAAATCTTATGCCAATTCTAAAAGCAACTCTATTGAAATTAAAGAAGCAATAGTATCCAAAGGAGAAAGACTTTCTTCTGCTATTATAGGTTTAGCTTTGGCTAAAGCTGGAATTAAAGTTTGCCATAAAGATTCCACTAACTTAATTACAACTGACGAAAACTTTGGAGAAGCAAATGTTGATTTTCAATTGACTTATTCAAACATTAAAGACAATTTCGATTTAGCTTTTAAAGACTGCGATGTAATTATTTGCGGTGGGTTTATCGGTAAAAGCTATAGTGGCAAATCAACTACATTGGGCAGAGGCGGCTCTGATTATAGTGCTGCAATATATGCTGGTGCTTTGCATGCCGATAAATTAGAAATTTGGACAGATGTAGATGGAATTTTAACTTGCGACCCAAGACTTATACCAAATGCTAAGAAAATCAGCCAAATGTCTTATAAAGAAGCTGGCGAGTTAGCTTATTTCGGGGCTAAAGTGTTGCACCCAAAAACGATTCTTCCTGCAATTGAAAAGAATATTCCTGTTATTGTGAAAAATACTTTCAATCCGAATGGCACTGGAACAACCATTGTTTCTAATTCAAAAAACATTCAGACGATTAAAGCAATTGCATTCCGAAAAAACATTACAATTATCAATGTAACATCGAACCGAATGCTTGGTGCTTATGGTTTCTTAGCGAAGGTATTTGAAATTTTCAAAGCTAATGAAACTTCTGTAGATATAGTAACCACATCGGAAGTTTCTATATCGCTCACAATAGATGACACTAAAAATTTACAAAAAATTAAATCAGAATTAGAGCAGTTCTCATCAGTTGAAACAAGCTCCAATAATGCAGTGATTTCAGTCGTTGGCGATGGAATTAAACTAACAGCTGGTATTGCTGCCAAATTTTTTGGGGTGCTGAAAGGAACAAATATACTTATGGTGAGCTTCGGTGCATCGGAAGTGAACTTAACAATAATGGTGAAAGAAGCCGACTTGGAAGCAAGTGTTAAATTGCTACATTCAGAGTTTTTTGATTTGGGCTTGGATTCTGAAATATTCGACGAAATATAATTTTACTAAATTAAGCAATCTTTAAACGCAATTAAATGTCATATACAAAAGAAAGTGTTGATGAAGTTAAAAATGCCGCCAACGTTTTAGACGTAGTTGGGGAGTTCGTTTCATTGATTAAAAATGGAAAGAATTATAAAGGTCGTTGCCCTTTCCACAATGAGAAAACACCTTCATTTGTAGTATCTCCCGATAAAGGAATTTACCACTGCTTCGGTTGCCACAAAAGTGGAAATTCTGTTACTTTCCTTATGGAATATAACAGCTATACTTATGTGGAAGCACTTGAATATCTTTCCCGCAGATATGGTATATCGTTAGAAGAAGAAAACAAACGCCAAAGCCCAGAAGTTACCAAAAGAGAGATGGTATTCAAAGCATTGGATTCACTTTGCTATTTCTTTCAAGAGCAACTTGCAAAAGATCCAAATCAAAAAGCAAAAACTTTTTTTGCAAAGCGTGACTTCACAAATGAAACAATAAAACAATTCCGTTTGGGCTATTCTGCCGATTCTTGGGATGCTGGAATGAAGCATCTGCAAAATCAAGGTTATAGTTTCGAGATATTAGAAGATGCTGGATTAGTAATTGCCAAAGAAAAAGGCAATGGCTACTACGATAGATTCCGAGATAGGGCTATGTTTCCTATTCGAGATATTATGGGGCGTGTTGTTGGCTTCGGTGCTAGAGATTTGGCAGAAGAACAGAAAAGTGCCAAGTATATCAACTCACCAGAGTCATTAGTTTATAGTAAAAGTAAAATTCTTTATGGGCTATACGAAGCAAAAACAGCTATAAGAGATAAACGTTTTGCAATAATGACCGAGGGCTATGCCGATGTGATTTCATTAAATCAAGCAGGGGTGATTAATGTTGTTGCTTCAAGTGGAACAGCTCTAACAAAAGAACAATTGAAATTACTTTCCCAATATACAAATGATATAGTTTTCATATTTGATAGCGATGGAGCTGGACAAAAAGCAACAGAGCGAGGAATTGAATATGCACTTGAAGATGGCTTTAATATTTCCATAGTTAATTTGCCAGAAGGAGAAGATCCCGACAGTATAATTAGAAAGCGTGGCAAACAGGCATTCGATTTCTATCTGGATAAGAAAGTCAATTTTATTAAATTTAAAATGAATCTTGCAAAAGAGAAAGGCAGATTCGACGACCCTGGTGAAAAATCCAGAGCTACTCGTGAACTTATTGATCAGATATTTAAAATACCCGATGCTTTACAGCACGATTTCTATTTAAGCGAGCTTGCAATTGCTGCTAACGTTAGCGAAAACACTTTACGCAAAATATATGCTGAGAAAGTAGATATAGAGATTAAAGCCGAATACAACAGCAAAAAGTCCGAACCACTTAAATTTATTTCTAGCCAAGAAATAAATCAAGAATTTGAAGATATTGAAACATATATCCATAAAATTACAAAAGGTATTGACTTTACAGAAATGACATTGATTCGCTATTGTTTGCTTGGCTTCAAAGAATTGAATATGCTTTTCGATGAATTAGAATTCAATACAGACCTTTGCACTACAAAAAAAGGTAGAGATATATTAACTGCTCTTTCTATGATTCAAGATAGTGGGATTGGCAACTTGGAAAATGAAATTATGGAATCTGTTGAAATTCCCCAAGAAATCAAAAGCGAACTTTTAGCTTTGGTTATTCTAAATTCTGTTCCACTTGAAGATTTCCGAAATGCTGGAATGAACATTGAAGATTTCGATTATGCTGCAGCTGCTATTGATTGCATCACAAAATTGAAAACTATTCGTATCCAAAACGAAATAAAAATATTAGAACAATTATCGAAAACTAAAGAAACTTTCGACGAAAAATTGGAGATTGCAAAAGAAATCAATAATTTGAAGTCGGAAGTAATCAAATTAAGCAAAATGGAGCTTTATATTGCAAACGGGAATGATTAATAGAACTGCAAAGTGGTTACGGGATAAACTAGTTGGTATATCCAGTCGTTCACTATTTGGCTCTATTGTTTTTGCAATAGCTCTTTGGTGCTACACCAGTTTGAACGAGACTTACAACACTGTTGTGCAAGTGCCACTGAATTTGAATATGCCCCAAACAAGGGCTATCGAAAATGCCATTCCTGTAGATATCAATGTGCAAGTAAAAGGAAATGGTTGGCATTTGTTCAATTTGCTTTTCTTCAATAATAATAAAGTTTGCAACGTAAATTTAGATCCATCGGATTTCAAAGATGAAAATTACAATATTCCACGTTCCTTATTAATAAAATCTTTAGAAAATTTCTCAAATGTGGAAACCAAAGAAATCAGCCCAGAAATCATACCAATAAAAGCTGGGATTGTCAAAGAAACTACGGTGGATATTCTTCCCAATATCACAATAAAGCCAGCAAAAGATTACGTCCTTGTTGGCGAAATCATTGTGAAACCAGAAAAAATGAAAATTTGGGGAAATGAAAATCTTATCAAAAGTTTAACTCAGGTATTCACCCAAAAAATAAAACTAGAAAATGTGAGCAAACAAACTACTGTAAAAGTGGCTATTGTAGATTCTATTCGCAATAAATTTAAGCTGCCACTTGCTTATGTGGAAATAACTGTGAATGTACAGAAATTAGCAGAGATCACTATTCACGATATTCCTGTTAAATTTGAACCAGCAAATTTCCAAACCCTAGATATCATTCAGCCAAGACTTATTTCTGTTACTCTTCGTGGAGGTATAAATCAAATTGAGAATATCAATCAAGAATCAATAACTGCTTTGATAGACTATAAAAACATTATGACCGATGAAACAGGGCTAATTCAGCCGAGGATAATTTGCCCGAGGAATATAGAAGTAATTAATATTAACCCTAAATTTATTTACCATTATAAAACTCAGAAATTACCTTAAGCTAGAAATAGCTTGCATATTCCAATGCTACTCCCCTTCTCCAACTTTGAGTTCTGATATAGCTGCCAAGCAAATCTTCCAGTTTCAATTCTAAATTAACTTTACTCGTTACTGCATATTTTAACGATGTATTTAAAATCAGCCGCTTATTTGTGAAATTACTGTTGTTGTCATTGAGATTGCCATTGAATTCTGCATTCAAAGAAAGGCGACTACCCAATGTCTGCTCCATTCCAATATATAAATTATAACCCCTACTTGTTGCTCTGCTTTCTTCAAAATTATAATTTGCTCCCAAATGTAGTGATAACATTCCTATAGGTACGCTGAAATTGCGAGAAGCTACGAAAAATAGACCTGGCGAAAGCTGCTCAAAGCGATTGTTCCCTTTGGCAAAAAAACCAAATCCTTGCGATTCAAAACCGATAGCTATAGCAGGCATAGTATTGGTTTCATCTATAAATCTATACTTTAAACGTACACCAGGCAAAGTTTGAAAATCCATATCGCCTGTGCCAACGAAGTTACGTGAAGAATATGCTAATCCAAATTCAAAATTTACCATTGGCGAATAAGCTATTTCGAGCATTGTGTTGCCAAATGTACCAAGTCCAGTATAGCTGGCAAAGGAACTTTTTGGCAGCACACCAGCAGTTGGGAAATTCACAATTCGCCTCGGTTCTAAGTTCGATTCTAGTCCAAGTATGTTCCTAGAAAATAAATTTTGCGAGAATGTTAATAAACAGCATACGAATAACAATTTTTTCATTTATTTTTGCTTAATGAGTAACCGATTACTTATACAAATATACAAAGGTTGTAATTGAAAGACGGCATATTTTATATGAATCGTGCTATTGAATTGGCACAAAATGGCATTGGTAAAGTATCACCCAACCCACTAGTTGGTGCGGTTATAGTGAAGAATGATGCAATTATTGGCGAGGGCTGGCACGAAAAATTTGGCGAAGCACACGCAGAAGTTAATGCAATCAGGAATGCAAAAATTTTCGACTTTACTGACTGTACAATTTTTGTCAATTTAGAACCTTGTGCCCATAAAGGCAAAACTGCTGCTTGCGTGGATGCAATTATTATGGGTAAGTTCAAAAAAGTAGTTATAGGAATGCAAGACCCAAATCTACTGGTGTCTGGCAAAGGAATAGCCAAGTTACAGAAAGCTGGAATTGAAGTGGAAATTGGGGTACTGGAAGCTGAGTGTCAAGAATTGAACAAATCCTTCATTAAATATATCACCACTTTAACACCTTACGTGATGATAAAAATTGCACAAACGCTTGATGGCTTTATAGCTACAAATAGAGGCAGCTCAAAATGGATAACATCTGAAGAAAGCCGAAAACTTGTTCACCAATTTAGAGCAGAGTATGATGCTATTCTTGTCGGCTCTGGTACAGTTCAAGCCGACAATCCAAGTTTAACTGTTCGAGATGTAGAAGGCAGACAACCATTTAGAATAATTTTAGATAATAAGTTAACCTTACCACTTACAATAAAGCTTTTCAACGATGAATTCAAAGCTAATACTATTGTTGTTTGCGAAAAATCATTAGTTAAAACTCAGAAAGCTGAAAATTTGAGACTGGGTTTAATTAAAGTAATTGGAGTAAAATTAAACTCCGAAGGGAATCTCGATTTAAAAGAGACATTGGAAATCCTTGCTAAAGATTACAACATAGCTTCAATAATGGTGGAAGGCGGTTCTAAGATATACTCTAGCTTTTTGAAAGAGCAACTTTTCGACGAAATTAAAATATTCGTAGCTCCAAAACTATTTGGAAATGGGATGAACTCATTTTCTGAATTAAATATAGCTAGTGTGAAAGATGCAAAAGAACTTAAATTCAGCAAAACTGAAACTATTGGTGAAGATATATTAATTACTGCAATAAAGATTTAAGCAATAGCCACATAGTTAAAACTTAACTTAATTCTTGTGTAAGTTTCTAATTCTCATAATTTCTATCAGCATTTTTAATGAATCTTTTATAGGATGGACTTTGCTGCGGTCATCGTTGTACCACTCAACTGGGATTTCTTTAATTTTATAACCCATTTTACCTGCTAAGTAAACTGCTTCCACATCGAAGCTGAATCCATTGATTTCTGCTTTGGAGAATATATCCATAGCAGCTTTTTCGGTAAAAAGTTTAAACCCACATTGAGTATCGCTAATGCCACGCACCACCAAAAGCTGTACGATTTTATTGAATGTTTTACCCATCATTTCCCTATAAAAAGGCTGATGCTCTTTGATTAATTCACTTTGAAGAGCTCTATTGCCAATAGCTATATCGAATCCATTTTCAATTACAGGTATGAATTTCTTTAGCTCATAAATTGGGGTGGATAGGTCTGCATCTGTAAAAAGTCGCAAAGTACCTTTTGCTTCCATCATTCCTCTGCGGACAGCAGCACCTTTGCCCATATTCTGTTGCTGCTTAATGATTTGTACTTTAGGGAAGTTACTTTCAACTAATGAAACTGTACTATCTGTAGAGCCATCGTCAACAACGATTAACTCAAAATTATAATTTAGTCCATTCAGATAATCATATATCTTTGTTAAAGTCAAAGCTATTCGCTCTTCTTCATTAAATGCAGGAATAATTACTGATAATAATTGTGTCATTCGCTAAAAATAAATTTATTTAGTCTGCAAATATAAAGAAATTTTGGTTTATTTTGTTGCCGAAATTCCTATCTGCCACCAGATATAGATATTCTCAAATCCACCCCAAATTGTGTAGTAGAAAATCCTGGCGATGAAGCTCCTTCGCTATTTGTACTTTCATAGCGAAAAAAGGCAGTTGCAGTCACTCGATTGCTAAGAGTATATCGTGCTTTTGGTTCAATAATAATTTGAGTATCGCCTTTAATTTGTTGACCAGCTTCACTAGTTTGATTTGGTTTCAACACATCAAAGCTCGAAGTGGCATTGTGTTTGTAAGTAAAAAGGAATGACACTTCTAAATCATTTTGCAAATCTAATCCCAGCAAAGCCATTTTCAACCCACGCATATTGTATGCACCAGTTGCTGTAATCTCATTAGTGGTTTGCCCATTGATTGCAGATTTTGAAGCTGTATTCAAATTAAAACTATTTGTATTATTCCACTTTATTCCAGCAGTAAGTCTGCCATCTACTTTCTTTTCATCGAAAGTAAAATTTACTTCCACTAGTGGTGAAAAACCAGTTGAAATAGTTTGGTTCTGAATTACCCGACCGTTGTCATTGATAAGCACACTTTCATCGTAATTGGAAGCATAAGCGTGGCGAACTTCTATTCTTCTAATGAAATCGCTCCAAATAGGCAGTTTTTCCAATCCTTCCCATCGAACTCCCCAATTCAAACTAGGCAGGAATCTTGCAGAAGCTCCAGAAGTTAAACTGAATGCTTCCAATTTTTTATAGAAGGATTCTGCCAAAGCATCTTGCAATCTTCTATTTTTTGTAATTGTGTCAAGTGTAGCATCATTATTAATTCTATCTCTCTTTTGGTTGAAATCTGTTACTACATTTTCCAACCTATTTCCAAAAGCATTAAATCCAAATAAAGATGGCAAACTTATATAAGAGCGGCTCACCGATTCCATAGCAATAACATTACTAAAAGCAGGCACACCATCCTGCTGAGTGATTACAGTTTGGTTTCTGTTATAGCCAAGCGTTGATTTCCAATTCAAATCGAGAGTAACTCCGTTCCAAAGAGGACGAGAAGTTGTTATTGTTAAATTTGTTTTCTGAGTGAAATTATCTTGCATAATAGAGTTCGCTGGACGCAAGCCAGGCGAAGTTTGAAATGAAAAGAACGGGAATGCACTTGAGCGAACCACGTCAATTGAGCCGTGTGGGTTATCAATTAAGCCCATTTGGTAGGCAAAACTTGGTCCATAAATATCTTCACTATTTCTGCCGGTCAAGCCTTTTGCCCAAAAGTTATTCATTCCAGTGCCACCAAGCACACCAGGATTAGTAGCATTATTAGTTTGATCCACAGCAATATCTAACTTTCTATAATCTAAGAATATAGTTCGGAAGACTTCCCCAATAAAGCTTAGAGCCGATGTATTTGTATCAGGCACAAACACTTTAAATGGATTTGGTTTTGATACTTTAAACCACTCTTCACCAAGTGCTTGCAGCCCCAAACCTATTGAGTATCTAAACCTATTATTGAAAGATGCATTCTTAGCTCTATCCCTTATGGCTGGGTCAGTTTGCAAAGGGTTATTCCAGTTGTAATCTGTGCTAAACGAACCAGTCATATCCAAATACTTATTCAGCCCAGCAATATCTGGCAAGACTGGTTTAAAATTAATTGCAACGTTTTGAGAGTGTAAAGTAGTTTGACCAAATTTCAACACATCGCCATCTGCAAATAATATTGATTTTATGATTTCACTACCAGTTCTTTGTTTGCCGTCATCTCCAAATTCATAATTCAAAAGAGTGCTAAAATCATTGATTGTGTAATCAATTATAGGGCTTAAAAAACCACCAGTAGAAAGCTTCCAGGTAAGTTGAGCATTTTTTCTTGCAGTAAAATCTCTAATCACTGGCGAAGGAACTTCCAAGAATCTAGATTTCTCAGTTTGTCTTCGTCTGTTTAAATCGAGTGCAAAGCCTATATTCGTTGGTAATATATTGAATTTCCATTTCTGATAAGTGCCAAGAATTGGAACATCTTTTGCCCATGCAAGTGGTTCAAATGCCAAGATTTCGCTAATTGGAGTTTGATATTGGAAATTCAATTTCCAAAGCCAGTTGAATCTTTCATCGAAAACAGGAGAACGTTCAAATTCCTGTGAATAAGAATATCCCATAGTTAGCTTATTGAAAGTGTCATCTATCAGCCAATGCTTTATTGGAATACCAAGCTTTACAGAGGTTAAAGCCCAACTATCTTGCACTTTCAATGTTTGCGAGCGTGTAAGCACTTTATTTGCAGCGAATTGTTTTTCGGCTTCGGTGGCTGTGGCAGGCAATTGATTTCTTGCTGCTTGTGCTGCTTTTTCCAAATTAACATCATTATTTGCTACAAATTCTGGATTAATAATAAACTCAGAGTGGTTATATGTAATCGGTATTTTCATTCCCGAAAAACTAGTTGGAGCAAACTTTTCTAAATTACCTGTTATAGTAATATTAAAGTTACCTTGTGTTGTCCTATTCCCAAATCTCTCTTCTAACTTATGGAAGTTTGGCTGTGTATGGTTAAAAGAAGCAAATACAGTACCTATATCGGCAAGTTTCAAATCAGCCGAAGCAACAGCAGCCCAATCCGATCTTGCTTCTGGCTCTATTAATCGAAGCTCATCAAGCCACATAGTTGTGGTTAATTCATTGGGAAAGCGTTCGCTTGGATTGGCTATACCAATTCCAAAGAACTGCACTTTGGTCAATATTGGCTCACCTCTTACAACGTATTCTGCTAAGGGGTCATTCTTAGCTGGAATTGCTGTTCGATTTTGGAAATTTAGAGAATCTCTAATTTGCTTCACACTCGTAAGTTCAGCCATATCTATTTCCACATCTTGCCATCCACGAAGCAATGGTTTCCTGTATTCATAGTAGTTGCTTGAATCAGTTCCGAATCTCAAGAAAGCATAAGCTTTTGGAGTAGAACCTCTGCTTATGTTATCTGGCATTGAACCATCGCCATGATAGAAGAATTTTAACTTTTTGTAGTAGAATAAATCCACTCTTGGGAAAATTCTAATTGCCATTCTTTCATCGCCATAGCGAAGGTTTTTTACAGATACTGAAAGCGATTGCTCATTTGTTCTGATTTGCAAATTCGGATCCACGTTTTGCTGTATAGGAGGTTGCACACCTGGAGGCATATTATAGAAATCTGGTTCACGGCTATTTTCAAATATATTCACAAATGTTACTTGCATAGCCGAATCCACTGGACTAAGGTTAGATTGGAAATTATGGAATCTTTGCCATTGGGCACCAATCAATCGCCAGTCAACTATTCTTGCTTGAAGTACTCCACCTTTGAACAACACCCTAGCATATTGAATGTTGGAGAAAAGAGGATTACCAACTTTACTAGTCGGGCTTCTTACAGGAATTCTATATAAATACCAGCCATTTGCCCCCCCCACAATTTGTGGATTTCTATTTGGGTCGGGGTTCAAATTCAATTCATATCGGAAATAACTATTATCAAGAGACACTACTTGACCATTATTCTCATTTAAAACTTCCTTATCTGGGAATTGCCCTATTTCAGCAAGTGCAGAATTGCCTTCGTAATTATTAAATTTCTCAAAATCAGATGTTTTTCTTTGATCATCGAAAGCTGTAAAGTTAAACACGTAATCATCTCTTGCTGGATCGGCTTCCAAATTCAATGGAAAAGGATAAACAATTTTTTCTCTTTCGTTGCTCAATGTATCTAGCCCAGTGTCTTCACCTATGTCAATCCTATTGTTTGGTATTGGACTTGCAGCAGTGCTACCATCTTCAGTATCCATTGCACCATTTGGAATAATGTCCTCACTTACTTGCCCCAAATCTATATACATACGAGATGTATTTTCATAGGCATCTAATTTCATCACAATTTCTAAATATTCAATATTTTCATTATCGAAATTGGTATTGAATGAAGAAAGTAATCGTTGAAAGCCACCCCATATTTTCCCTCTATTTTGCGGCTCTTTTGTCCATATTGGGGTTTGATTTGCATATTCTGGATTTATACTATCCAAGAATAGTGGGTTCTGGTTATAAATACCACGGAAACTTGGGTCGAAATTTATCTCGAAAGGTGCAATATTAGAATTACCTGAGAAAGTTTCTTTGTCTGGATAGACCTCTCTTGAATTTACGTATGGGATAAATCTTTTATACCAAAAAGTACGCCCTCTAAAAAGAGATCTTGCCAAATTAGAGCTTCCTATTGAAGTATCCTCTGGTTGCGATGAATGCGTCCATTGGCTCGGATTCAAGCCTAGCGGAATTGATCGTTGAGCACTTTCAAAATCATCAATATATACTACTGGAGCACCGTTGTCGGAAGCAACTGTTGAAGTTCTTTTGTTGGGTGTTGGCAAAACCATAGCCCATTCTCCACTCAAATTGAATGACGAGGGAGCCTTGGTATCAAAAAACGGTAACATATCAATTGCTTTTGTCAGCCAAGGTGTTTCCATTTTTAAATTACCATCAAAACCAATCATTGTGTTGGCAACTGGCTCTTGACCCAACTGCACCCTATCTATAATTGTAGCTTGATTATAATGCATCAAGGTCATACCCATTTCTGCTTTGGTGGTTCTCCCTTTGAATAAATTCATATCAGCTCGCAAACCAAGTTGTGTCTTGGTTGCAACATCTATAATGTTTTGCTGTTCGTATTCTACTTTTAAGTTAGCATTAGGCAAATTAGCTCTTTCATTTTTTATTTGAACAGTTCCGCCAGTGTAATCAACAATGTAATCTGAATATTCTTTTAATTGAACCCCATCAAGCGAAACTTTCACCGAACCAGGTGCCAAGTTGAAAGCATTTAATGGAATTCTTCCAACTGACTTCCCTGAAAATTCACCTGATATTACAAATCTATCTCTACCAGTATTTCTCTTGGCAACTTCCATTGTGGTATCATAAATCTCATTATATACATATGGATCTGCACCTGCTGGATTGCCAATTCTAGTAAAATAGTCCTTAAGTCCATCTCTAAATGGTTCTATGCTGGGAAAGATTATTTCACCTTCGGCAGGATTGAAAAATGGAGAACCATTCAAATCGAACATCCCATCTGGTTTGGATTGTCCAGCTTGGTCTCTTTGGTCAACTCCAAATATCGTTACAAGCTTATCTGGTGCTCCCGTTATAACATCAGCCGAATCATTCGATTGTCTAAAGTAATATATTCCAACTTTTGCATCAGTGGTATTAATTTGATTTGCATTAAGTGGATATATGTTTTTTAATTGTCTATCCCAAAGAATTTTAAATCCAGGTTGGAAATTCTGACGATACATCAATTTAAGGATTAAAGTATCTTTTAATCCAGTATTTACAGCGAAATAACCGTGGTATCTGTCGTCAGTCGTATCCGTAGAAATTCCCTCTGTTCTATAGGAAACAGCATAAGTTCTATCTTTTCTGAAACTTCTAATTTTCAAAACACCTAAGTTCTTGTCAATAGTATAGCGTGTAGTGTCCAATCTGCGGAAACGCCCAGCTTCTACCTTGCCAGCTTCAATTGATTGTGATTTCAATGCCGGAGGATAAAAATCAGTTCTATTTCTTTCTGGCAAAGTTGCATAAGCTTTTGCTGGAACAGCATCGAGCTCAGTTAGGTAAATTGTTGATTCATAGACTTCAATTTCTTTTACACGATTTGCATTTGCCGATTGTGGGATTATACCAGAAGCATTTTTATAAAATTCTTTATAAACAGGTTTATAAACCTCATCTAAGAAAAAGTAATTCTGCGAAAAGTCATAAGCTCTAAGCGTAAAGCCCTGTTTGCTTGTGCCTCCTCTAACATCAATAAATCTTCTTTCACCTCTTTTTTGGGAGATTAAGGTTTTCAAATGCAATGGTCCAAATTGCCAGTCTGTTCTAATGCCAAATAGAGCTTGTCCGCCATTAATCAAACTTGAGTTTATTGGCAGTGTAACATTCCCAAATTCTACTTTCTTGATAATGTCATCGTCATAACCATCGAAGCCAATTTTAAATCTATTATCTCTATTAAAGTTTTGTCGTGTATTCCAATCGGTAGATAATCTAACTTTATCTCCAATCCCTCCACTTACGTTCACTCTCACATCTTGACTGAAAATAGGTGATGATTGGGATTGACCAAAAGCAGAAACAGTTCCCAAGTTTTGTTTGTCGAATCTCCATCCAGCTCTTAAATTCACTTCACCATTCACATTGATATTGATTTCTGGCTTTCCGAAAAGTCCCATTAATGGGCTTGGTGGTAAAGGTATTTCAAGCCCTGTAGCCGAACCTAATGAATTTAGCAAAGAGCCACGGTTTAAAGTTTTCTTTATGTCGTAAGTTGAAGTGAGTGAATCCCACATCTTCTTTTGCATTGTTTCTTTTCTATCTTTCAGATATGAATCTAATTGTAAACTAAATGGAGGATTAATATCAGAATCTACATATAAATCTCTGCTCAAAATATTGCTTCCGTTTGAATCAATTTTGACAGAGCTAGTAATAGACTTGTTTAGAGATTTGGAGCCGCCGCCTCTGGTGTTTGTGTTTCGGCGTGTGGAATTTTTCAAAAGCCAAGATTTATAATCTGATGTGTCTTTTTTGAACAAATCATCTGTAAGTTTTATATCTTGCAATAAAAGAATAGATTTTAAAGGAGTGAATGCAAAAGCAAAACTCACACCGCAAATTAGTGACAATACGAGTGCTAATTTGAATGCTTTTTTCTTAAAGCTATTTATTTTATTGCTACTTACCAAATATACAAACCAAAGAAACAATTTGCTTCTTGCAAAAAATGCAAGTTTCAAATTTACTTGTAATTATTGATTATTTTTAATCATTCTTAAAATTAGTAGCAAAGAATTATAAATTACCTTAAAATTAGTTTACGTTTTTGTTAATTCTGAATTCAAAATACTTTTCGGCCTTAGGCATAACTAACTTAAATTCGCCAAATTTATTGATAAATCCGCACTTATCGTTATTAATGCTTGCCCAAGCTAAGCCATTGATAAAGTCTTCTGCTCTATCGAAATTTGCATTGAAAGCGAAATCAGTTTTCAAATTAATATAGCCCCATTTGCCTGCAAATTTAACACAAGCAAGACTATCAGAAAAATCGTGTTTGCCTTGATAAATAAACTCAGTCAAAAGTTCATTTTTTAAATTCACTAAGGACCAAGAAATATTATAGGTTTTATCGTATTTAGCAACAAAAGCTACGCCATATTTGAAAAGTCCTGTTTCTCCGTAAATTGCTGATACAATTGGCTTACCTTTTCTGTCCATAAAGCCAAATTTTCCCATAGAGCAAAGTTTGATAGTTCCTTCTTTGCAATAGCTAGGCACATCGTAGAGAAATGGTAAAACCAAATTGCCAGTAGTGTCTATATATGCAACTTTAAAGTCGGTACTTGTAACTGAAGCGATGCCTTCTGAAAATTCAAAACCCACTAAGTTATTTCGCAATTTGATTTGCATTTTCAAATCTCTATTCAAATAACCTCGAATAGTATCATTCATTACATAAGCAAAACCCTCAGAAAAACTTAGAGCATCGTTATAAATCTTTGGGACAACTAATTTACCTTTAGTATTTATATAGCCAAGTTTCTTTGTGTTCTGTTCTTTATTGACCAAATCAGCAACAATTGCATAGCCCTGTACAAAGGTAGAAGCATCGTCCGAATCATTATAGAACTGCACTTCACCTTTAGTATTCAAATATGCCCAAGTGATTTCGCCATCTTTTTTGACTTTGGTAAGGAATAAACCCTCCGAATAGCCAAAGACATCTAATACATCTGACGATTTGAAAAGAGTAGAACCATCGTTTGCCAAAAAGTGCCAAACATTATCTTGCTTAAAAGCCACGAGTGGATCGGCAGCAAAAACGTTAGAAATACTCAATAAAAGTATAGCAATTAATATTTTCAATATTCTCATTTTCAAATTTTCACTTTTAGATAGATTACAAATTTAAGCTAAAACTGCTTCAGTTAGAAAGTTTTTTATGTTTTTTGCGGCATAATATCTTTCCATAACTTCATCAAGCAAATTATCAGCAGTTAAAACGCTTTTTTCTATACGTGTAAAGTAGTAGAATTGTTTGTTCAGAATTAAAGGTTGTTCCAAAATCACCTCAGCAAAATCTTTAGACACTTTTTTATTTTGCTCACCTTGTATCGTCCCATAGTACTTCACAAAGTCTGGCTCTTTGATTAAATCAGCAAACTCAGACAAATTAGTAGCAATATACTCTCTAATTTTTTGTAAGTTTTCTCTTTCTGGCTGATAGATCCCACCATAAATTCCAATACCATTATTCGAAAGCTCTACATAGATTCCTGGTCTAACAAAATCTTTTTTGCCTCCAGCCGAAATTGCAGCCGATGTGTGTGCTTTATATGGGGACTTATCATTAGAAAATCTAACATCTCTATTGATTCTAAAAATTGCTTCTTTTGCAGTTTGCGTAATGCTATTGTCATCATGCAAAATTTGAACAATTAAATCTGTAATGAAAGATTCCATTGGCTCTTTCACTTCTTTCAAATAAATTGGTTTATTTGCCAAAAACCAATCTCTATTGTTGTTGATTTCTAAATCTTTAAAAAACTTTATAAAAGCTTTTGTGAAATATGCCATTATCTTTCCAAAATGATTTTCTTAACAATTGATTCATCTACCGAAGTTAATTGCAGCAAATAAACCCCACTTGGCAAACCAACGATTGGAATAGACACATTACCCAAATTTTCATTTGATGAGAAAAGCTCATTTCCTAACATATTTGTAAAATGCAATCTATATTTGATATTTGAAATAGAGTTAACTTCAATTTTTTCACTTTTCTGACTAATTTGAAAACTCATATATGGACTTTCTTCAATTGAATTTCTATTCAAGGTATAAGTACTTGAATATGAATAGCAATCACCATATTTTACTTTCAAATGATAGTTGCCATTTTCAGGATTGGCAATAGAACGAGTGGTAATAGTCTTTGAGTTATTAAAAATCCATAAGTATTCATTTGCAGAATCAGTTTCCAAATTCCCATTGAGGAATCGAATTTCAGGCTCTTCAATTTTTGGAGCAGTTTCTATAGAAACTGCTCCATAGATAGTACCTCCGCTGAAACAAGCAGTAATAGGCTGGTCATAGACAGAATTGAATTTAATCTTTGTAGGATAAATCATTATTCCATTATTTGCAGATTTTCTTTTCTTTGGCAAATAATTATAATTAAAATTATTTACTTTAACTATTGTGTCAAGTATTTCTTCATCCTCATAAATAAAACTTATATTTGTTGTTATTTGTAAATTTTCAGGAATTATTTCAATCTTATTTATTCCGAGGCAAAATTTATTTACAATACTTACAAATGTGTTAACATTATTATTAACAATTATTTTTCTAATAATAGAATCGGAAGTATTATTATTTTTGAAACGTTTTACTAATTTTAAATAGCAAACTCCAGTGTAATCAATAAAAGTTGGTTTGAATGTATTAGATTCAATCGTAATAGTTTTGCTTTGGTTATAAAAATACCAAGTATTAACAACTTCAGAACTAAAACCTGTAGAGAAAACAATTCTATCGGTGTTACATAGAGTATCTGGTCTTGGAGTAAAGTTTGCTTTATCATTTCCTTGCACTGTTAATTCAAAAGTGTAATCTTTAACACACCTACTTGCTGTTCCAATTAGCTGAACATATATTGAGCTTATGCCGTTTTTCAAGAATATTAATTTGATTGAATCTTGATTTTTTGATAAAGTTTTACAAAATGTAGTATCAACTACCCAATTCACATTTTGAGGTTCTTCCCAAAATGAACGCTTAATGAAATATGTATATTCTACACCAATTAATGGCATAGTTTCGCCTTCTAAACTAAATATACTATTTCCATAAAATTTGCTTTCTTTATTATAAGTGTTACTACAATTACTTTCAACTTCAGCTTTGAAGAAAAGTATCTTACTTAAAGCCCCTACATCCTCTATATTGAAAGAATAAATACCTTCTTTTATTTTAATTATGTTATTGCCATTAACTACACTAACTTTAGTAATAGAACTTGGTGTTTGCAAAGTATCTTTTCTGATTACTTGAAAAGTACCAGAGCTTTTAGAGCAATATACATCTTGAATTTTAATTTCATAGATAGGACCATCGTTTATCAAAAAAGTGATGCTATCTATTTCTGTGCAAGCATTTTTAATTGTACGTGTTAATTTTAATTTATTCAACCCTGGAGTAGAAAAACTCATTGTGATGCTATTATTACTTGTTTTTATTACTGAGTCACCAAAATCCCATTCAAATTGCGATTTTACAGTTGGGGAATTTGAAGAAAATAATATTGCTTGATTAACACAAGCAGTAGTAGTAACTTTAGATATTGTTAATTTATTATTAATTCCAATTTTTTGGATGTTGCTAATATATTCAGGCGAAGTGCTACGAATTCTAATAAATCTAACCCCATTAACTGAATCGCCAAGAATATCTTTACTTAGTAGGAAAGATAAATTCCCACTTATACTAGTTTTAGTAGCTAAAAGAATTGGGTTAGCACCAAAATTTCCAGCAACATCGCTAAGTTCTGTTTTATAAAGAGTATTGGGATTAAAGGTTATATTGGTGTTCACAATGAAAGGAACAGTTTGCCCTACACAGTAGTCACCGCTTGCAATTAAATCAAACTTAGTATTGAAGAAACTTGCAAAAAATCCATCTGCATTGCCTGCATAATTTGTTTGGTAAGCACCAGCAGCAGAAATACTAGAGCTACTTTCGGTAAACCCAGCAATATAATATTTATCTTTATTTACTGCAATCGTACGAATATCATCATTGCCATTGCCTCCGAAATAGCTACCAAATAACAAATTTTCTGAATTAATTTTTGCAAAATATCCTTCTTGCTTACCATTGCTAGAATTTTGATATCCACTTTTTGCTATTCCAGTTTGGCTGATTGTAGATCCGACTACATAAATGCAATTATCAACGTAGAATATGTCATTTCCAAAATCATTGCTTTCTCCACCGAAGTAGCTAATAACATAAGTAGAACCATCTTTGCCCGTTCCGTAGTAAGCTGCATCATAAAAACCACCTATACTACTTTGCACTGCATACTTTGTTGTTGCCAAGCTGCTCTTAGTACTACCTATAGCATAAACATACCCGTCGCCAGTAGTATCCCAAGCAATACTATTTCCAGAATCAAACTCAGTTCCACCAAAATATCTTGAAAAGCCAATATTTCCATTGCTCGTGAACTTAGTTAAAAGTACATCGTAATTCCCAGAGTAATTAGTGCTATTATTAATACTTAAATTATTTGATTGGGTAGAACCAATTGCATAAACATCGCTGCCACCCACAACAACTTTATTGAAAAAGTCATCTTCATTACCGCCAAAATAAGTTCCCCAAGTGCGTTCACCATTAGGATTAAATTTGATTAACATAGCGTCATTTTTGCCAGCCCTAGTTTGCTGATAGCCACCAGAAAAAATTGCATCGTCGCTTTTTGTGAAGCCAATTGTGTAAATATTTCCAAAGTTATCGCAAGAAACTCCATTGAATTTATCTTCTGCTAATCCACCTAAGTAAGTTGCCCAAGCTAATGAGCCATTAGAATTAAATTTAGCCACGAATCCATCGGCAATACCACCACCAAAAGCTGTTTGATGGCTATTTGCGGTGGCAATTAAGCTGTCACTATTGGTCTCACCAGCAATAATTGGATTTTCATTGTTATCAAGTGCTATGTCATAAGCAATATCAAAACCAGCACCACCAAAGTAAGTAGCCCAGACTCTTGACCCCGAGCTATCAAATTTTGCTAAAAATGCATCTTCAAATCCAGCATTATTTACTTGATAACCATTTTGAGATGCTATTAAATTAACACTTTGAGTATATCCAGCATAATATTGATTGCCTTTACTATCTAATTTCATTCTATAAATTACATCTTCGCCAGTGCCACCGTAATAGCTAGAATTTATTCTAATTACTGGGTCAATTGTTAAAGGTTTACTTTTGTCATAATGTTCCAAATCAAAAGAAAGTAAATCGTTATTTAGCTTAAAAGCAACATCTACTTTATTCTCAGAACTTAATTGGTAGGCAATTGGCTTATCTTTAATCAAATTGTTAAATCGGGTTATAATTTCTAAATTCCCAGTTGAATCAAAACCCAAAACATCTTGATAAGAAAATTTCATTTGTATTAGTTTTGGATTTCCTCCTATTCCTACTTTGAAGTCATATTCAAGTTCCCCAAAGGCATTTTCATAGAAAACCAAATCAATATTAGGATAAAGATTACTTACAATTACTCGTTTGAAAGACTTCACATAGACAATTGGTCTTCCATTTGTGTTATAAAAGTTTAAATAACCTTGATTTTCAAATTCAGGCGAAACAATTGCATCGTTATTAGAATTAACAAACTCAATATTTACCAAATGGAAAGCACTGCTTTTAGCCAAATGTATATTGGTAGCCAATAAAGTTTCCTCATCTTGGCTTTCATCATTCTTAAAAAAGCTTTCCACTTGAATGCTGAAGCCATTTTTACTGATGAGAATTTTGCCAAACTTTGTTTGAGCATAAAAGTCAATTTTTAGATTTAAATCAGCCAAAGAAATTTCACTTTTTAGCTGTCCAGAACTTTGGATAAATTCTAAGTTTTGTCGTTTTCCCACAGCCAACCCACCAGCAATGATATTTAACTGACTGCAAACCAACAAGATATAAACATATAAACCAAATTTCATTTTCAAATTCCAAGTTCAAAGACAACTACATACGATAATAACTTATTAACGCTCATTTTGTAACAAAGTTAATCATATTTTATGCCATCAAATGAGGTTTTTCTGCTGTAAGATTAGAAAAAGATTAAACAAAGTAACAAAAAATGTATAATTCCGTTATAGAATATATGTTCTTTTACACAAACAAATTTAAAGGTACTAAAAATGAAATCTAAAATGTTGTTAATCGCATTGTTGGCATTTAGCGTGTCAGCTTACGCAACAAACAAAAAAGTTACAACAGAAGTTGTTACTTCTACAGAAGTTAAATCAGTTGATAACAAACCAGCAGCAATTGAATTGAAAGCAACAGATGACAAATCGGAAGGTAAATCTTGCGATACCAAATCTGGAAAATGCTGTTCAACAGACAAAAAATCTAAAAAAGCGAAAAAATAAGATTTTAAAGCTGAGAATATCTAAGCCAATCCATTTGATAGATTGGCTTATTTGTTTAATTTAGATTATTCAAATTTACAAATTCCATAGTATTTATAAAAAATGGGAAATTCCACCCTAAAATACATACTGTTTATCTTGATTTGTTCTATAAAACTGCTCGCAACAGAAGTGCAACAGCTTGAGAACAAATTAAGAACCGTATATGGGAACGAAAAAGTAGATTTGCTAATTAATTTGTCTTGGACACACCAAACAAGTAATCCTCATTATAGCTTAACACTATCTAACGAAGCATATCATTTGGCTAAAGCCACAAAAGATGAGGCATTAGTTCACAAAGCACTTTTCACTTTAGCAAAATCAAAATTCCATTATGGGAAATTT
>Ga0163148_10000246_pt1 | contig 72685 bp, 62 predicted proteins | sample OliLakLV19MP7P2_FD_148606 | JGI IMG/M metagenome (GOLD analysis project Ga0163148, IMG submission 148606) | Freshwater microbial mat bacterial communities from Lake Vanda, McMurdo Dry Valleys, Antarctica- Oligotrophic Lake LV.19.MP7.P2 | ecosystem: Environmental > Aquatic > Freshwater > Lake >... | reverse complement strand
CCCCGGCCCGTGATCGCCAGCGCGAACCGCTTCTTCATCTTCCGCGCATGCTTCGCGACCGCCTCCGCGCCCGCTGAAATTGCCCCAGATGCTGAAGCTCTCCTGTCGGATGAGCTCGTCGATCTGCGTCACGATCGCCCGCGCCGTCTGCATCAGCGTCGACGTCCTCGTCTCCTCCGCCACGCACGCCGCAAGCTCCGCATCCAGCATCGCCAATGTCAGACGTTGGTCTCGGCGGGGTCAACGAGATGTTGGCGCGCGAATCCCATGAGGACGGCGGCGATAATGGCGCCGTAGAACGCACGACCCCGGAAGAACGGCTGATTGATGCGATTGTGGAGCAGGCCGGTCGCTGCGCAGCAGCGGTGCTTGGGCGAAAGAGTGTGTCCATTGCGGCGCATGCATTGCGGCGCACAGGGCCGGGGGTGCCAATGAAGTACGTTTTCGTCAAGCCGATTCCTCACCTCCGCGTTCTCCGCGTCTCCGCGTGAAGCAGATTGGGGCACCCGCGGCGCACAGCCCGCCACGGTGCTGATCGGCGAGTGAAGCGTGGCGTCAAACCGGAGTTCACGCGGAGAGACTATGCAGGCCAGCTCCTTGACCGGGACGCGATCACGGGATCAAGTCCCATCCGCATGACGGACGATCGGAGCTGCTGAAACAGCTGGGCAAGAGCAAGACCGTCGGCTGCCTCCTGGAGACCACGGACGGAACGCAGTCGTTCCGCGAAGTGAAAACGCTTCCCGCGCAGATTCGCGAAGTGATCGCGAAGGAGCGGCCGGAGCGCGTCGTCTTCGAGGTCGGCACCGAGGCGGAATGGATCGCGGACATCTGCCGCGAGCTCGACGTGAAGTTCTAGGCGGTCAATCCCGCGATGCTCATGCACTGCATGCATCGCCGGCGCGCGAAGAGCGACCGCAAGGATGCGATCGATCTCGCTGCGGCGTCGGCGCTGGGCAAGACTAGGTGCGTGCACGTTCCCGCGAAGGAGCTTCGCGCGCGGGGGGCGCTGATCGAGCAGCGCGCACGGGCGGTCGAGCGCGGCACGGCGCTGCGCAACGAGATCCGCAGCATGTTCCAGCAGTCGGGGATTCCCCTGCCCGCGGCAGGAAAGGCCTGGACGCTCCAAGGCGTCATGACGCTCCGCGAACGCTGGGCGAAGATGGAAGAAGTGCATCGAAGGCGCTTCGACATCGCCCTGGCCGCGCTCGGCGCGACGGAAGCGGAAGTCGCGTCGCTCGAGACGATGCTCGACGAGATCGCGAAGACCGACCCGCGCATCGCGCTCCTGCGCACGGTGCCGGGCGTCGGCGCCCGCGGCGCCGAGACGGTGGTGGCGTGGATCGACGATCCGAAGCGGTTCAGGAACGGAAGGCAGGTGGGGTGCTACGCGGGACTCACCCCGCGTCCGAACCAGTCGGGGCGGACGGATCGCAGCGGCGCGATCAGCAAGGCCGGACCGCCGCGTCTGCGCTCGATGCTCGTCGAGGTGGCATGGATGGCGCTGCGCTGGAACGAGTGGGCGCGGGAGGTCTTCAGGAAGGTGTGCCGCGGCCTGAAGGACCGGCGGAAGCGGGCGATCGTCGCGGTGGCGCGGCGTCTCCTGATCCGCCTGTGGGCGATGCTGCGCGACGGGAAGCCGTGGGATCCCGATCACGCGACGCCCAGGAGCGCAGTGGCGGCGATGCCGTGATCGCGCGCGCGGACGGATGGACGAACGAACGATGAATCACTCGCGCCTCGATGAAGGAGGATCGCTGCGAACACGACGCCGAGCGCGTCGCCACGAGCCCATCGGATGGAGGATCGGTGACGGAAGGGAAAGCCCGGTCCGCGTCTTGTCGCTTCGAGCGCGTCGCGGAGAGCAGATCCGTACGATCCGACGGGAACGGCGACGACGGAGGCGGAGTGAGTGTGACGGAAACGACACGGGAATCTCCGATCGCGAGATGGCGGTCCGGGGCACCGGCCTGCTCCGCTCCGGCGGGAAATTGTAGAGGTGTCGCGCGACGATGCCCGCGGCGCGGTCGGTGCGCGCAGTGTGCGCCTCACATGCGGTGCCGCGTCCCGCCGAAGCGAAGCATGCCTCGGCGTGACTGAAGCGGCCTGGGATGCTCGTGAGCGAGGCGAGAGTCGACAAAGTCAGTGACGGGAAGGAAGAGAAAGAAGACTTTCGTTTCAACTTGACAGAGCTGGCCTCACAGAAGCCGCGGAGGTGAGGCGCAAGGTCAAGTGCATCGTTGCGCTCGGACTTCGCGCGGCGCCGGTGCGGACTGTGCACCAGTGTCGAGGGATTCACCGATTCATACGTGACCTCGAGCCCACGGCAGATGACGGTCACCCAGCCCGCGTCGGTGCAGACCTCAAAGCCGACACGCTCGGGCGGGAGCTCGACGATCAGGTCGTGCACCTCCCCGGGACGTGAATCCCCCCCATTCGATCGTGCGGAAGGAGTGCGCTCCGCCGTCGGTGGAGAATTCGCAGCTCACGGTCTTGCTCTTGCCGAGGTCCAGGGCGAGGATCTTCATTGCCGGTCTCCGTGTTTGCGCGGACGGACCCGCCGTGTCTGCGGCGACGATCGTCACGCTTGCGTGATGGGACATGATCCCGTGATCGCGTCCCGCAAACCGGAGCCGGCCTGCATAGTCTCTATTGGGGTACCTATGCCGACGCTACATCTGCAGCTGGCGGGAATCTGTCGCGGATTTTTCCGACCGAATGAGGGACGGCCCTTCGGTGACGGACCGACGAAGGGGTCGGCGATCTGTGGGCTGCCCCCGACCTCCTGCGCTGTCCACGCTCGGGGCGGCGCGTCGGAGCGAACTGCTCGGGATCGCGATTTCGGACGAAAAGCCGCGGGAGGTGGGACAAGCACTGGTGTCTTCGTTGCGTCTCGTGGCTCGCGGTCGCCCGCGCTGCCGAAGCCATTTCGAGGAAAGGAGCCAGCATGGCCATCTCAGCGCATCGGAATCGCACCGTTCGCAGGACGTCGCTCGCGCTCGTCGGATCTCCCTTCGCGGACACGAGCGGCAGGGCGTACCTCTTCCAGCGGACGAGCGGCTCCTGGGCGGAGTTGTTGATCCTGCGCTCGACGAGGGGTCCCTCGTTTGTCGACCAAGTCGGCGCGACGCTCGCGCTGCGCGGAACGAGGGGAATCGTCGGGGCGTTCGGGAGCGATTTGGTGAATGTTGGCCAAAAGGCGGGTGCCATTCTTTTCTATCCCGACCTCCCTGATCCTGATTGCGACGAGTAATGAGGAGGGTGCAGCGCGTGGGTGTCCGTGTGATGCCCGCCCGCAGGGCGTGTCAGCCGACGAGCAAAGTCATGGACCCCGTTCGCTCGCGTTTTCAATTCAGTGGACATCGTCGCCACGTCGCACCGATTCTGGCGTGGGCCGCGGGCGCACTCGTCCTCGCCGCGCCGGCCTGCGGACAATGCGCCTGGCAGTCGTTCGACGCGTTCAATCCGAACCTCAACGAGAACTTCGGACGAGGCGTCGCCATCGGCCCGGGGCTGTTCGTAGTGGGCGCGCCCGTCAACTCCGACGTCGAGGGCACTGCGCGCGTCTTTCGACGCAGCGGAAGCGGCTGGTCGCTGCAGACGGCCCTTCACTCGGGGGAGCTCGATGTTCTAAACCTCTACGGAAACGCGGTCGCAATGGACGGCGAGCGACTGGCCGTGGGCGATCCCCAAGGGCAGGACAACACCGTGTATGTCTACACGGTGGATGGCGGAACAATTCTTTTCGAACAAAAGATCTCCTCCGTCGCGATCAATGGAACGGGCTACTTCGGCGACAGCGTCGCCCTTTCGGCGACACGCTCCTCGTCGGCGCTTGGCAACACACGACCTTGGGACTGGTTGTCGCCGGTGCGGCGTATCTCTTCCACCGGGTGGACGGCACGTGGACATTCGACAGGGAACTCACCGCGCTGGTCCCGAAAGCGGGCGATGCATTTGGAACGGACGTCGCGATCGCCGGTGATGTCGCCGTCGTCGGGGCGCCCGGTGTCATTGGCCAGAACGACACGACGGGCGCGGCCTTCGTCTTCCGACGCACGCGCGGCGCTTGGAACCTGGAGCAGAAGCTCGTCCCGACGGATCCAGCGACGGGGTCGAAGTACTTCGGCCAACGGGTCGCGATCGCCGCGACTGGGACGACGATCGCAATCGGCGCTGAGCGCACCAGCGGCAACAAGGGCGCGGTGCACGTCTACCAGTACACCGGCGCGGCCGGCTCGCCCTGGCAGGTCCAGCAGGTGCTCGTCCCCTCCGCAGCCGCGGCAACGGCGCACTTCGGCGGCGACGTGGCGCTGGGCGAGGACGGCCAGACGCTCGTCGTCGGGGCCTACTCGGACTACTCCGTCGCCTTCGCAGCCGGCGCCGCGTACGTCTACCGGCTCGTCGACGGCGCCTGGGTCGAGTCCTACAAGTTCGGCGTCCCCGACGGCGAGTGCGTGGGCGTGAGCGTCGCGATCCGTGGCGACCTCGTCCTCGTGGGCGATCCGTGCTACGAGAACTTCAGCGGCCGCGCGCACGTCGTCGCGGGCCTCGAGGCGGTCGACTGCAACCGCAACGGCGTCAGCGACGGCTGCGACATCGCCTCGGGATCCAGCGAGGACCTCGACCAGGACGGCGTGCCCGACGAGTGCCGGCGATTGAAGCCGTCGGCGGACCTCAACGGTGACGGGACCGTGGACGCGACCGACCTCGGCATCATGCTCGGCGCCTGGGGCGACTGTCCTTCCAAGGGGAAGTCAGCGTGCGTCGGCGACCTCGACGGCGACGGCGCCGTCACCGCAGCGGATCTCGGCTTGCTCCTCGGCGCGTGGGGCGACGCCAACTCGCTGGCAGCGTGCGCGTCCGGGCGCGCCGCCTCGTGCTGCGCCGCGCACGACTCGCCGGGCTGCGACGACTCCGCGTGCTGCGCCGCGATCTGCGCCGCCGATCCCTATTGCTGCGAGTCGCACTGGGACGCGATCTGCGTGAATGCGGCGCAGGCGAGCTGCGGCTGTCCGCCCCCGCCCGGCTGCGGCGACCCGAGCGCCGCCGACTGCTGCATTCCCAGCCAAGTGATTCCCGGCTCGCCCGGGTGCAGTGACGCGACTTGCTGCGAACTCGTCTGCGACTTCGTCGATCCCTTCTGCTGCGACGTCGAGTGGGACGCCTCGTGCGCGACGTGGGCGCTCCAGTTCTGCCCGCCCTGCCCGCCGATCGCGTGCGGCTTGGGGATCGACGACTGCTGCTCATCCCCCCACGACCCGGGCTGCAACGACTTCGACTGCTGCATGCTCGTCTGCGGCTTGGATCCGTTCTGCTGCGATTTCGTGTGGGACTTCCAGTGCGAGCTCAGTGCCGAGGACAACTGCGCCGTGTGCGGCGCAACGCCGCCGTGACTGTCGCCACCGGAACGTCGCTGTCCCTGATCTCACGGCCGCCGCAAAGCTTGGAATTCCCGACACGCTCCGCAATAGCACCCGCCGCACACAACAGAAGTCATCGTGACGGTGATGCGCTCCGGTCGTGACTCACCAGCGGAACACGAGGGCGTCGGGTCACGGGTTGCTCCCAACGCCAGTCCCCGCCATTGCAAGTTGTGGTGCCTTCCGACACGCACAAGTGAACGCTGAACACCCGTGCTGTTTCGATCTGGACAGACACGTTTCGATCCCGTGCTGAAGGCAACGATTCCTACGGGCCCTCACTTCTCCGGCGCATCGAGAATCCTCGACTCCACTTCCGGCCAAGGGATCGGCTCGCCTGAAAATCTGCGACGCTCTTCCTCCAATCGAAAACGCCCGGCACCTGCCGGGCGTTCTCGTGTATTCCTGCGTCGTCGCTTCAGTTCTTCGGCGCCTTGACGCCCTTGCCTGGCTTGGCACCGTCGTTCTTGCCCTCGGACTTGCCTTCAGCCTTCGGCTCCCCGGCGTCCTTCGACTTCTTGCCCTTGCCCTTGCCCGCACCTTCGTCGCCTTCGCCCTCGTCGCGTTCGTCGCCGTCACCCTCCCGGGCTGCTGCGGCTTCCGCTGCTGCGGCGGCCTGCTGCTCCATCACCGACTCCAGCATGCGGTCGGCCTTGACGTCGATTGTGATGTCGGCCTTGAGGTCGCGCTCGAACTGGATCAGGCAGTGATACGTGCCAATGCGGCGGAACGGCTGCGACAGGCGCACCGAACGCATGTCGACCGCGAAGCCCTCGGCTACGAGCGCGTCGGCGATGTCACGCTGGGTGATCGAGCCGTACAGCAGGCCCTGATCGTTGCAGCTGCGCACGAGCGTGATCTTGTGCTCGACGAGCTTGGTGACCGTCTGCTCGCGGCGGGCGCGGAGCGCGGAGAGTTCAGCCTGCGCCTTCGCGCGGGCCTCTTTGAGCGATTCGATTTTTTCGGGGGTCGGAAACTCGGCGAGGGCGTGCGGCAGCAGGTAGTTGCGTGCGTGGCCAGGCTTGGTCTTGACGACGTCGCCGACGATGCCGAGGTTCTCAACGTTGCGAAGCAGCAGCAGTTCGATCATTCGAGCCATGGGTCGGTGTCCTTGCGGAGCCGGCGTAAGAGCCGGCGGACCGGAGTTAGGAGCGTCGACCACGGTGGCCACGCCCCAGCGAAAGCGAGCCGAGAAGTATCGCACAAACCGGGGGATTCGCCAAATGGCTCGTCGTTACGGCGATTCGTGAGCCGCCGGAGTGAGGGCCGCGCGGCGCGGTTCGACGTCCATGAGATGTCGGACGAAGAAGTCCGCGCGCCGCCGGCGGCCGTACGCGGATTCCGCGGCGCCGTGGCCCACGCCCGGCATGACCAAGAGGTCGAAGTCCTTGTCCGCGCGGACGAGCGCATCGACGACCTGCATCGTCGACGCAGGATCCACGTTGCTGTCGAGTTCGCCGACGATCAGCAGGAGCGCGCCCGATAGCCGGCTTGCGTCGACGGCATTCGAGTTCGCCGCGTAACTGTCATCGACGGGCCATCCCATCCACAACTCGTTCCACCACATCTTGTCCATGCGGTTGTCGTGGCATCCGCAGTCGGCGACGCACGCGCGATAGACATCGCCGTGATCGAGCATCGCCCGCACCGCGTTCTGTCCTCCAGCGGAGCCTCCGTAAATGCCGACGCGCTCGAGATCCATGTCGGCATGCGTGGCCGCAGCGGCGCGCAGCCATGCGACGCGGTCGGGAAGGCCTGCGTCCTTCAGATTCTTCCAGCACACGTCATGGAACGCCTTGCTGCGCTGACTCGTGCCCATCCCGTCAATCTGCACCACCACAAAGCCAAGTTCGGCGAGTTCGCGCTGGCCGTGCCACGGCGTGCCGAAGAGGTCGCTGCGGTCGGGCAGTTCGATCAACGTGCGCCGCGCAATGTCGACGAGATACGGCTGACGCGTTTCAATGCGGTCGCCAGGCTTCGCGTGCGGGAACGACCGGAGCTTCGGCTGCACCTGATCCGGCGGCGAGCTTTCGACGATGTGCACAGTGCGCTCGTCGCGCGGCGTACGTCTTGACACGACGAGCTTTGTCCCGTCCGGCGACCAAAGAACGGGCGGGACGTATGCGTCATCCGCCCGTCCGTCGGTCGTCGAGAACAGCAGCTCGCCTGTGCCATCCGCCGCGTGGATCGAGATGTTGTGATCATGGAACGAGACCACGGGATGCGCGGTCGCCGGACTCGCGGCAGCAGGGGTGTGCGCGGGGTCGGGCGGATCGTCTGACCGTGCGGCCGCGGCGGGCGCAGGGGCCACCGCAGGCGCGTCCAACGGCGGTTCGATGACGACGATGTCGGCCCGCTCGCGGGCCAGGACATACCCGAGGGTCGCGGAGGCGCTGTCCTTGTCGTCCTCGTCCTTGTGGTCCTCGTCCTTGTGGTCCTCGTCCTTGTGGTCCTCGTCCTTGTGGTCCTCGAGCTGCTCGATGGCGCCGTCCGCGACCGTTGCGTAGCGGTGCTCGCGCCCTTCCGCGTCGATCCAGACAAGGCGCACCGTCGAGCCGGACCGATTCACGAACACGCGATCCACGCGCGAGCCCGCCCGTTGGCGGCTGCGTCGCCGCGCGGGTTCAAGCTGGAGCCGCAGTCGGGCCTGGTCGTCCGGCGTTGCTGCAGTCACCACGCCCGCGCGTGCATCAAAGCGAATCGGGTGATCGATCCCCCGGACGAGGGCGACGAGTGACACGGGGGCGGTGGGGCCATCGCGCCGCGCTGCATCCGCAGCGTTGATCGCAGGCTCCACTTCCACCGGGGGAGCGTCGACCAGAATTCGCTCGATCACCAGTTGCGCCGGATCGACCGCGCGGCCGAGGTGCGTCGACAGCGCGCGGGCGAACGTGTGCACGTCGAGCAGCGGCTGCCGCGTCCCGCGCTCCGCATCGACGAGCATGTACTCGCGCCGACCGCGCACGGGCTCGACGCTGTACCACAGCCGGTGCGCGTCGATCCACTCCAACTCCATCGCGTCACCGCGGAGGATGTCGTTCACACGCCCGGGCATCGCCGCGGCGCGGGCGTAGTCCGCGGCCGTGCCTTGCGCTTCAGTAGACTGGCTCGCGCCGCACCCAGCCCACAACCAAAACGCGAGAATCGCGTTCCGCAGCACTCCTTTGCAGCACCCCGTTCTCCCGATCAAAACGGAATGTCATCCTCTTGCACGGGCTGGTGGCTGCTCTGGCCACCGCGGTTCCCGCTGGAGCGGGCAGGAGAATAGTCGCCGCGCGATCCGCTTCGCGGTGCGGATTCGCCGCCCCCGCCAGCGGAAGCACCGCCGCCCGACGGACCCCCACCCGAGGGACCACCCGATCGGCCTTCCACGAACTCGAAGCCTTCGATCACGACGCGAAGCCGCGACTGCTTCTTGCCTTCCTTGTCTTCCCACTGATCCAGCTTCAGACGGCCTTCGACGAAGATGGGCTTCCCCTTGCCGAAATACTGGTGGATGACTTCAGCGGTGCGCCCCCACGCTTCGCAGTCGACATAGGTGACATCTTCACGGTCTTCGCCTTCCTTCGTCTTGTAACGACGATTGACGGCGAGACCGATGGTGGCGACCGCTTGATTGCTCGGCGTGTGCTTGAGTTCGATGTCGCGGGTGATGTTCCCCATCAAGAGAACTTTGTTGTAGTTGGGCATTGGAGATGATCTCGTGCGAAGCGTGCGTCATTTCGCCCGTGCGGCGGCGATTGACCGGATCGTAACAACGGCAGAAGGAGGTCTTCAAAATTGCCATGTTTTTTGCCGGGAATCATGGAGAGGCGTCATTGTGAACAACCTCTGAGAGAACTTGGTAACGCAACCGCCCGCGTGCGTGACGCGGGCGGTCGGTCCGAACTCATTGCTGTCCCTGCAGCGTGCTTCACGCATCGCTGGCGACGGGTGCCGGCGCTGCGGCAACTGGCGCGGCGGCGGGTGCCGGCTGCCCTTGCGACTGCGCCTGTCCCTGCCCCTGTCCCTGCCCCTGTCCCTGACCGTGGCCTTGACCTTGGCCTTGACCTTGGCCTTGACCTTGTCCTTGGCCCTGGGGGTTCGCACCGCGAAGCTTGATCTCGTCCGAAAGCTGCTGACGTCCTTCGTGCGCCGCGATCTCTTCCACCGGAACGTGATCCGCCTTCGTGATCAGCGAACGCAGCAGCTTCTCGCTGAGCCGGCAATCGCGCTCGATCGCTGCAAGCGCCTGCGTCTTCGCCTTGAAGTACGCAAGGAAGTAGATCCCGCGCTTGTTGCCTTTCACGTCGTAGGCGAGGCGTCGCTCGTCCCACTTGCGCAGCGAGATGATCTCCGCGTCGCCGCGGCTGAGGACTTCGAGGACGTGATCAATGGCAGCCTGCAGGTCACCGCTGGCTGATTGCGGGAAGAGGAACATGCCTTCGTACGTGTGGATGCGAGTGTCGATGTCGGACATTGGTGTTTTCGTCTTTCGTGAACAGTCGGTCCCTGCGGCACCGGCACCGTTCTGTGGTGGAGTTCTGTGTGTACGTCGTCAGTCGCGGGGGAGGCTGGCGTTCCCGCCTCCCGCCTTGGTGGTGGTGTTGAAACGATTCATCGCCGTCTGCAGATCGGACGCGCCCCAGCATTGCGACGCCTGGACCGCCTGTTCGAGACCGTTCTCGATGAGCGGCTGTTGATCCGGCCGAAATCGCCCCAGGACATAGTCCTTCTGTGGAACTTGTCCTGGGGCGTCGATTCCGATTCGGCATCGCGGGTACTTCGACGTGCCGAGCTTCTCTTCGATGTCCGCGAGGCCGTTGTGCCCGCCGGCCGATCCGTCCGGCCGCAAGCGGATGACTCCGCACGGCAAGGCGATGTCGTCGACGAGCACAAGAAGATCCTTCGATGGATCGAGCTTGTAGAAACGAACCGCCTCGGCCACCGATTGGCCGGAACGGTTCATGTACGTCAGCGGCTTGAGCAGCAGAACCTTCTCATCCCCATCCTTGCTCCGGATCTCGCCTTCGAGAACGACACCGGAGAAGCGCGACTTCGCAATGGAGTTCGACGCATCGACCGTGCGGCGCGCGAGGCGATCGAGCGACTCGAACCCGACGTTGTGTCGCGTTCTGTCGTATTCGAGGCCTGGGTTGCCGAGACCGACGATGAGTTTCATTGCGATGGGACCGTTGAGAGTTCTGCAGGGACGCTGAGGCTGCACCGAATCGTGCGGCGATGAGGAAAGGTCCGGCCGCGACGGATTACGTCGCCGGCTTGTCTTCCTTCTTCTCCTTGATGACTTCGGGCGCAGCTGTCGCTTCGACCGGAGCTGCTTCGCCGGCGGCTTCTTCAAGCACTGCCTGCACGCGGGCGAGGACCTGTGTCGGAGGAAGCGTCGGTGTGACGCCCGGCGGCATCTTGATGTCCGCGATCGTGAGCGTCATGCCATGCATCACGACGGAGAGATCGATGCGGATCTCTTCAGGAATGTCGCGCACCTTGCACGTGACCTCGAGCTGCGCCAGATCGTGGATGACGATGTGGCCGGCCTTCTTCGCAGCTTCCGGAGTGCCGACGAAGTGCATCGAGACATTGACGGTCACCATTTCATCCAGATTGACCTTCGCGAGATCAACGTGAATCACGTTGTCGCCGAGGTATCCGAACTGCAGGTCCTTGACGAGGCACGTTTCCGTGCTTCCGCCCTCGAGCTTGACGTTCACGACGTGTGAACCGTGCTTGAGTGCGGTCATCATTTCTTTCTCGTTGATGCAGACGGCGACTGGATCCGATCCGTGGCCGTAAATCACAGCGGGCAGAAGGCCGGCGGCGCGTTCGCGCTTTGCGTAGCGCGAGCCGAGCCGTTCGCGGCGCGTTGCGAGCAGTGTCGGAGTGTCATGTGCCATTCGTGCAAATCTCCCTAAAAAATTGAACGCGGTGTTGCGTAGAGTTGGGCGTAGAGTTGGGTGCGAAGCTGGGCGTGAAGTGTGAGTAACGAAACCGCCAACGTTGAGCGATGAGGCTCAACGTTTCGTGCCGGTTCCCCCGCGGAACAATGCGGAAACAGACTGATCGTGATGAATGCGGTGAATTGCTTTCCCCAGCAGCTGCGCCACTGAGAGCGTGACGAGCTTCCCCTGCAAGGGGGCAACCCGCGACCCGCCGGGGATCGTGTCCGTAATGACCACACGGCTGAGCGGGCTGTCATTCAGGCGTTGAATCGCGAGTCCGGCGAGAACTGGATGCGTCGCCGTGGCAATGACATCGCGGGCGCCCTCCTCCATCACCAGCTTCGCGGCTTCGCAGATGGTGCCGGCGGTCGAGATCATGTCGTCGAACATGAGCACCGTGCGCCCCTTGACCTCGCCGATCAAGTTCTTCATGACGACGTGCGAGCCGGAGTGACGGCGCTTGTCGATGATCGCCAGGTCGGCGCCCAGGATGTTCGCGTACATGTTCGCGACCTTGACGTTGCCGACATCGGGACTGACGACGACGCAGTCGCCGAGTGTCGATCGGAGCTGCAGGAAGTAATCGGCGATGACCGGCGAGGCCGACAAGTGATCGACGGGCAAGTCGAAGAAGCCCTGGATCTGCGCTGCATGGAGATCCATGCACAAGACGCGGTCGGCGCCGGCGGTTGTGATCAGATTCGCGACGAGCTTCGCAGTGATCGGAACTCGCCCTTCGTCCTTGCGATCCTGCCGCGCGTAACCGAAGTACGGGATCACGGCGGTGATGCGCTTGGCGCTGGCGCGGCGCAGGCAATCGATGAAGGTCAGCAGCTCCATCAGATTGTCATTGACGGGATCGCACGTGGATTGCACGACGAAGCAGTCGCGGCCGCGCACATCTTCATCGAGCTTGACGAACACTTCGCCGTCCGGAAAGCGCGTCGGTGAGCCCTGTCCGATGGGCAGCTCAAGATGGGCGCACAGTGATTCAGCCAGGGCACGCCCGGACGAGCCGGCGAAAATCTTGAGATGCTCGCGATCGCCCGCACTCATGGCGCTTGTCTCCCTATGGGTGGCGAGGTATGTGGCGAGGTGCGTCGCGGCCTCACGACGTCGGCGCAGAATGGAGTCGACCTCGGCAAGCTGTTCCGGCGTGTTGACGCTGAGCACATCTTCGGCGGGAACGGCATCGACAACGGCGACGCGCTTCCCTTCCTTGAGCAGCAGTTCAAAGACGTCCGTGATGTAGTACTCGCCGCTGGCGTTCTTGTTGTCGACGCGGGCCAAGGCGGAGAACAGATCACCGACTTTGAAGCAGTAGTACGAAGGATTCACTTCGCGAATCGCGAGCTGATCTTTCGTCGCGTCCTTCTGCTCGACGATGCGGCGGAACTCACCCTGCCCGTCGCGCTCGATGCGTCCATAGCCGCTCGCATCGCCGATGATGCTCGTGGCGAGCGTGGCGCTGGCGCCTGAGCGGCGATGCGTCGCAAGCAGCGTCTGCAATGTCTCCGGACGAATCAGCGGCCCATCGCCGCAGAGCACGAACACATCGTCATTCGCGCGGAGCGGCATGAAGTGCGGTCGAGCCTGATCGACGGCGTGGCCGGTGCCGAGCTGCGGCATCTGCATCGCGAACTGCATAGATGCGTCGCGCTGAAACGCGTGGCGCACGAGATCGGCGCCGTGGCCGATGACCAGCGTCGTGGCGTCGGCGCCCGCGGCCTTCGCCGCTTCGACCACCCAATGCACCATCGGACGGCCGCACGCTTCGTGCATGACCTTCGGCAGGTCGCTCTTCATGCGCGTCCCTTTGCCTGCGGCCATGACGATCGCGCCGACGCGGCGGTCGCCGTTGGACGCTGCAGCATGTGGAGCCGATGGAGTGGCGGAAGCGGATGAATGCAAGGAGGTGGGGCGCCTTGGGACGAGAAGTCCTCACGTCGTCGATCGGAATGGGATGCGGAAAAGCTGGCCCGCTTGGATTCGAACCAAGACAATCAGGATCAAAACCTGACGTGCTACCGTTACACCACGGGCCACTGTGTCGCGAACCAGTATCGATGTTCGACGGGGAGAAGGACCTCAGAGTCGTTGATGTTCGGACTGCGCCGCGTCGCCACCATTGCGAGACTGTCGCGACGTCAGGAGCAATCCGAGCGGAACCGGCTGAGAATCCGCGCACATTGCACGGATCCTTGCGCACATGAGCGCACACACAAGCGCGGTTCGGGAACGACCCTAGTCCGCGGCGCTCCCTCAGAGGCTGGAGCCTCCCGTCGGCCGCGACGGGGAGATCCCATGTGGCGCCAGACGAGCGGACGAATCCGCAACGCCAGTCGCCAACGGCCCTCGATTCGAGGGAAGGACGGGGAGTGTACGGGATTTGCAGGGGCGGTCGCAAGGCCGTCCCAAAGGAGATGCATCTCGTTTCGCGCCCTAGTGCCCCCGTCGTACGCTGGGGTGATGTCCTCGCTCAAGCCCTCCCCGGCCACCGCCGTCCCCGCTGCCGACGCGCATCTCGATTCCATCGACCCCGCCACCGGCGCCGTCGTCGGTCGCGTGGGCGTCACGCCCGCCGATCAGATTGGCCTCGTCACGCATCGTGCCCGCAACGCCGCGCGATCGTGGGGAGGCATGACGCTCGAGGAGCGGGCTGCCATTCTGAAGTCGGCGGCCGAACAACTCAAGGATCGCGCGACGGAGATCGGCACGCTCATCTGTCGCGAGATGGGCAAGCCGCTGACGGACGCGATCGGCGAGGCCACGTATGCGGCAAGCGGATTCAGTGATCTGGTCGACGAGGCGGTGCAGGCGCTGCAGCCGGAGATCCGCGAGGACGCGAAGACCCGCTCGATGCTCGTCTTTGATCCACTCGGCGTGTGTGCGTCCATCACGCCGTGGAACTTTCCGGTGCTCATGCCGCAGGAGTGCGTGGTGCCGGCACTCGTCGCAGGTAACGCCGTCATTCTGAAGCCGAGCGAAGAGACACCGCTGTGCGCCCAGGCGTGGGCGACGTGTCTCATGGAAGTGCTGCCGCCTGATGTGCTGCAGATCGTCTTTGGCGACGAACAGCAAGGGAAGGCGCTCGTCGCCGGCGACGTCGATCTCATCGCGTTCACGGGCAGCCGCTCCGCCGGACAGCACATCCTCGCTGCAGCAGGTCGCAGCCTGAAGCGGGTCATTCTCGAACTCGGCGGAAAGGATCCGCTGATCGTGCTTCCGGACGCCGACATCGAGGCTGCGGCCACGTTTGCGGCGCGCAACAGTTTTCGCAACGCAGGACAGGTCTGCGTGAGCACGGAGCGCATCTACGTGCACGCATCGATCGCCGACGCATTCGAGCAGAAGGTCGCGGAGAAAGCCGCGGCGCTGAAGCAGGGCGCCGGCACCGAAGAAGGTGTGACGATCGGCCCGATGGTGCATGCGAGACAGAAGGCGCACGTCCTCCGGCAGATTGAATCCGCGGTGCAGCAGGGCGCCACGGTGCTCTTCGGCAACGATCCGCGGCCCGGTAACTTCGTCGCACCGACCGTGCTCGTGCAGGTCTCCAATGACATGGACATCATGCGCGAGGAGACCTTCGGCCCGGTCGCATGCATCGTGCGGTACGACCAGCTCGATCAGGCGATCCGATGGGCGAACAACTCGCCCTTTGCGCTCGGCGGCGCTGTCTTTGGCAAGGACGTCGCCGCCGCTGAAGACGTCGCGCGGCGATTGCACAGCGGCATGGTCGGCATCAATCAAGGCTGCGGCGGCGCCAAGGGAACGCCGTGGGTCGGCGCGAAGCAGTCGGGCTACGGCTACCACTCGGGTCGAGATGGACACCGGCAGTTTGCGCAGGTGCGAGTGATTTCGAGGGCGAAGTAAAAAGGCAGAAGGCAGAAGGCAGAAGGTCGGACCGCGGCCCGCATCTCCGACTTCTGCTTTCATAGTTCTTCCTTCTAACTTCACACTTCAACCTTCCCTCACCACTTCCTCCCCGCCGACACCGCCGCTTCCAGCATCACCTCGTACTCGGCCGCCAAGATCTCGAATGCGCCGAAGCGCATGATGTGATCGTTCGCGTACTGGCTGTCGAGGAGTTGAAACGATCGTTCGCGCAATGTGTGGACGAGATGGACGAGGCACACCTTGCTCGCATCGCGTCCGCCGGCTTCTGGTCGGCTGAACATGCTCTCGCCAAAGAACGCGGCGCCGAGCGTGACGCCGTACAGGCCCGCCACGAGCGAGTCGTCGCGCCATGCCTCGACGCTATGTGCGAATCCGAGCGTGTGCAGCTCTTCGTACGCCGCGATCATCGCATCGCTGATCCAGTTGCGGTTTTCCTCGTCGCGATCGCCTGCGCACGCACGAATCACCTGGGCGAACATGGTGTCGTAGCGGATTGTGAAGCGGCCGCTGCGGACGATCCTGGCGAGCGACTTCGATATGTGAAAGCGGTCATCGAGCGGAATGAGACAGCGCGGATCACACGCGTAATAGTGGACGCGGCCGCTCTCCGGATCCGCCATCGGAAACGCTCCGCTCGCATACGCGCCGAGGAGTGATTCTGGTCGAAGGTCAACATCAGCGCGACGACGAGCCATGGTCGGTGCCCATCACTCGTGATTCCCGCGCGGGAGGAACGCGACGCTATCGACCTGCCCCAGCAGCACCGACAGCCGGATGTGGTCGTCGACCTCCGGATGGCGCGGGAAGCAGTGCAGCGGGATGCGAACCGCGGTGCGCTCGGTGTCGATGAGGAGCGCCAGGTCGAGATAGCGGTCGCCGTGAATCGCGACTGGCGCGACGGCCGTGATGCGTGCGTCGATGGAGCCGACCAGGGGGAGTGGCATTGGGGGGCAAAGGGCGCAGCGAAACAGCGGCGCTTCAGACGTTGAACAGGAAGTGGACCACGTCGCCGTCGCGCATCACGTAGGACTTGCCTTCGGCGCGGAGTTTTCCTGCGTCGCGAATTGCTTTCTCGCCTTTGTACTGCACGAGCTCATCGACGGAGTAGCACTCCGCGCGGATGAAGCCGCGTTCGAAGTCCGTGTGGATGACGCCTGCGGCCTGCGGTGCCGTGAATCCCTTGTGAATCGTCCAGGCGCGGATCTCCTTCGGCCCGGCCGTGTAGTAGCTCTGCAGGCCGAGCAAGTCGTACGCGGCGCGGGCGACACTTGCGAGTGCCGGCTCCGTCATGCCCAGTGACTCAAGCATCTCCTTGCGATCGGCGGCGTCGAGTTCCGCGAGCTCGCTCTCGATCTTGGCGCACACGACGACGACCTGCCCGCCATGCGTCGCGGTGTACTCGCGCACCTTCTGGACGAGCGGCCCCTTGCCCATCGGATCGGACTCGTCGACATTCGCCACGTACAGCACCGGCTTCGCCGTGATCATGCCGAGCGACTGCAGGACCTTGTTTTCTTCGGCGGTGAATGTCATCGACCGGAGCGGTTTGCCCGCGTCGATAACCGGCTTGGCGCGCGACAGCACATCCACTTTGACCAGCGCCTCTTTGTCGCCGCTCCGCGCTGTGCGCGAGGTCTTGTCGAGCACGCCTTCTAGGACCTGAAGATCGGCGAGCATGAGCTCGGTCTCGATGGTCTCGATGTCGCGGATGGGGTCGACCGAACCTTCGACGTGAATGACGTCGCCGCCTTCAAAGCATCGCACCACATGCAGAATCGCGTCCACCTCGCGGATGTGCGAAAGGAACTTGTTGCCCAGGCCCTCGCCTTCGCTCGCGCCGCGCACCAGCCCCGCGATATCGACGAGGCGCAGCGCTGCAGGAATCAGCTTCTGCGATTCAATCAGCTTGGCGATGGTGGAGAGCCGGTCGTCGGGCACACTCACGACGCCGACATTCGGTTCGATCGTGCAGAACGGATAGTTCTGCGCCTCGATACCGGCGGCCGTGAGCGCGTTAAAGAGCGTGCTTTTGCCAACGTTCGGAAGACCGACAATGCCGCATTCCATGACGTGAAACCTTTGCGAACAGAAACCGGCGGACCGATCCGCAGGGGGGCGAATGGTAACAGCAGCGGGAAAGGACGAAGGAAAGCGGAGGGACAACGCGGCGCGTTCCTTCTTCCTTCATCCTTCGATCTTCCTACTTCATACGTGCCCAGCCATCGCTGTCGCGAGATCGATCGTCGAACCGACCGGTTCCGCTCGGCGAATGAGATTCTTGCGCAGCAGCTCAATGGCCCGCCGCAGATCGCCGGTGATCGGCGCGAGGAACCGCATCGGGACATCCGTCATCGGATGCTTGAAACTCAAGGTTGTGGCGTGCAGCGCCTGATGCGTCATCAGCATCGCAATGGTGTCACCGCCGAGTTCGCGTTCGGTCACATGCTTGCCGCCGTACATGTCGTCGCCGACGATTGCATGCCGCATGTGGGACATGTGCACGCGGATCTGATGGGTCCGTCCCGTCTTGAGCTCGAGTTCGACGAGCGTGAATGCGCCGAACGGCGCTTCGTACACCTCGCGCACCCGCCAGATGGTCTGACTCGGTTTGCCGGTTTCATCAAAGCGCACGGCATTCTTCTCACGCACGACGGGATGCTTGCCAAGCGGCAGATCAATGAGCTCGATGTCCGGCTCGACTCGCCCGTGCACGACGGCGAGATAGCGCTTGTCGGTGCGGCGATGTTCAAACTGCTTGCCGAGGCGCCAGTGGGCGGTGTCGTTCTTTGCGGCGACGATGGCACCGCTCGTCCACTTGTCGAGACGGTGCACAATGCCGGGACGCGCGAACTCTTCGCCGACAGCGCTGAGCTGACCGCCGGAGATGTGCTTGAAGCGCCAGGCGAGTCCGTTCACGAGCGTGCCGGTCTTGTGCGCGCGGGCCGGATGCACGATGAGCCCCGCCTGCTTGTTGAGCACGATGATGTGCTCGTCTTCAAAGAGCACGTCGAGCTCGAGCTCTTCCGGCTGGATCGCGCCGCTTGGCGGCGGAGGAAGTGTGGCAGTGATGACGTCATTCTTGCGAAGCTTCGTGCTTGACTTCGGAACGCGTCCGTTCACCGTCACCGCTTCTTCGTCGATCAGCTTCTGAATCTGCGTCCGCGAAAGGAACGGGACGCGGTCGACGAGATAGCGGTCGAGCCGCTTGTCGAGATCGCGCAGCAGCTTGAAGGTGACTTTGACCGGCGCTTCGTCATCGCGTTCGCTTTGCTGCTCATAGAGCGCAAACAGCGCGTCACGATCGACTGCGCCGCCTGGTCCGACGAGACCGGCATGTTCGCTGGTGAGTGGTTCTGTGTCGGGTGCGTCGTCGACGGAATCAGGAAGCGCGGTGTCCGCGCGCTTCGCCGCGCCCTTTGCCCCGCCCCTTACATGGGGCTTGCGCGGCGCCGTCACTGTGGTTCAGCAGGCGGCGACGGGGGTTCGGTAGGCGGGACGGCAGGCGGCGCCACCGACGCCGGGACGATCGGCTCCTGCAGGCTTCTCAGAAGCTCGTTTGTGAGATCGGGAGCCAAGGGTGCTGCGACTTCGCGAACAGGAAGACTTGCACGAGTCGGAAGCGCACTGGCGCCCGCGACGAGGCTCAGCGACTCAAGCCGCGCTGACGCCTCTTTCGCGAATGTCGGAAACGCATCGCCCGCGGTCGCCACTGCCTGTTCAAGCATCTGCTTCGCGACATCCATCGCACCGCGACTCTCAGCGACGGCTGCCCGTCCAAAGAGCGCCGAGAGAATGATCGGCTTCATCGCGACCTCGCCCGAGCGGCTGGCAGCTGCATCAAGAATCTTCTGGTAGTAACTGTCGGCGGCATCCTGCGCGAGCTTGCGTCCGTCGTCACTCAGCGGCTGCGGCGGGGCCGGCGTGCCGTCGAGATTCGGGACGAGCACCGCGGTCGAGTCAAGCCCGGTCTGCAGATCGCGAAGGTGCGAATCAGCTGCTGCCAGCCACGCGACGAGGGCAACACTGTCGATAGACTCGTGCTTCTTGGCCACTTCGGCGAACGATTCGGGAAGTGCCGCCGACGACAGCTCGGACCATGCGACATCGCGCTCGGTGGTCTTGCGCTGCTTGTAGAAGTTCCAAAATGAATACGCGCAGGCGATGACCAGGAAACCCAGGAGCCAGTTCATGCCCTTCGTCTTCAGCCAGAAAACGAAGTCGTCGTTCAGACGGCTCTCGGTGAGATCCTGCTGCTGGACTTGACGAAGACGCTTCTTGTCGGTGACGTCGGCCATAATTGCGGTCGGTTCTGCGGTCGGCAAAAGTTCGACCGCGAAGTGTAACAAGAGCAGCGGGGCACAGCCGCGCTCAACGGACCTCGCGGAGGCCGGCTTCGAGCCGCCCAAGGCACGCACCGAGGAAGACGGGGCTCTGCTCACCGCGAAATGCAGGCGCAGTGCCGGCCAGCAGAAGACGGCGGATGCTCGCGATCGCCGGGTAATCGCCGTTGTCGAGCCCCTCGCGCTTGCGGGCGTCGGCGAGGCACTTCAACGGTTTCGGATCGAGCCGCTCGGGTTTCGGCCAATGCAGCCGTTCCAGATAAATCGCGTCCTCGATCCAATGGCCCACCCGCACTTCCGCAAAATCAATGAGGCAGACCGGACCCTCGCTGCACGAGACGCGGCTCATGGCGTTTGCCGGATGAAGGTCACCGTGGATCCAGCCCAGCGGTGCGCGCTGCTGCCATCGCTCGACGAGGCGATCGAGGCGCTTCGACAGGTCCTTCAGCGAATTGGACCAGCGCGTCCGTTCCGGAAAGCTCGGTTCGCGCGTGCGCTCGCGCGCGGCGCGCACCAGCGCATCCCACGGCTCATCGACGGGGAGCGGCTCTGTCGGTGTGGCACTGGCGAGCCTGTGAAACCGCGCGGCGGCATCACAGATGCGCCGCAGATGTTCACAGTGCCAGGACGTGCCGAGCGGACCATGCGCGATGCGCTCGATGATTACCCACGCGAAGTCGTACGGACCGAGGACATCGCCGGACGCGACGAGCCGGGCAATGGGATGTTCGTCGTGCGCGCCGGCCGGGCTTGATCCATGGGCGAGGTGCCGAAGCCAGCGGTACTCGCGCAGGTTCACCGGAACTTTCACGACCACCGGACGGGAATGTGCCTGATCGCGCTGCTCAGCGCGTTCATGCCACAATGCGGTTGCGGTTGCCGCTCCGCCGCGCTGCCAATCGGTGCGAAACCAATGGAGATCAGTGAGGCGCCCCTCGTGCACGCGCAGGAGTTCCGCCCCCAGCGCCGGCGCCAGACCGTGCACAGGAACCGTGCCGTTGAGGTGTTGACTTGGATTCTTGGCGGGCGCTGCAGCGGCGTGCGGTGATTCGTGTGTCGGGCGGGGAGACGCTGCCGCGTCCATCTGCTCGCCCGACTGCGGCTGCGGATCGTTGCTCATCGCGAGGGCGCCTCCGCGCGCCGCACGCTGCCCTGCACGCCCCCCAACGAACGTGCGAGACGGTGTGACACGACAGTCGCACTGTATCGGCGCCGCGCGTCGAGTGGCAGGAGATTCTGCCGTAATCTACGCTGTCGCCTTCCGTGAATTTGCGAACAAAGATGTTGATCGTCGATCTCGATGGAACGCTGCTCAACCGCAGCGGGCGGATATCGGAGCGCAACATTGCGGCGGTCCGGCGCGCCGAAGATGCCGGTGTTGAGATCGTGATTGCTACCGGCCGCTCGTGGCTTGAGAGTCAGGACGTGCTGGCTGCGATTCGTCACCGTGGCGTCTTTATTGGCGCAGGCGGAGCCGTTCTTCATGACAGTCAGACGGGCCGCGTGCTCGCGAAGCGGACCGTTGCGCCGGATCTCGTCGAGGCCATCGCCCGAAGCATCATGTCGCATGGCCATCTTGCCCACATGCTTCAGGATCCGGAAGAGACCGGTGCCGATTACGTCATCGTCGGCGATGCGAAGATGGACGCGGCGAGCGAGTGGTGGTTCAGCGTCTTTCCGCTCGCTGTGCGCAAGCATGCGACCCTCGATGCGGCCCGGCCGATCGGCTCGACGATTCGGGTAGGAACGGTTGCCGTCGGTGCGGAACTCGCCATCGTCGCGGGCGCGCTGCGCGACGATCTCGGCGATCGTGTGATGCTGCAGCACTGGTCCGCGCTGACCGAATCGGAAGTGACCGGCAGCGCGACGCACCTGCTCGAGTGCTTTGCGCCGGACACCAACAAGTGGACCATGACGATGACCTTGTGCGACGAGCGCGGCATCACCTGGCAGGAAGTCGCCGCTGTCGGTGACGGTCTGAATGACCTGCAGCTGATCGGCAGCGCAGGATTCGGCATCGCCATGGGGAATGCCGACGCACGCGTCGCGGATGTTGCCAAGGCGCGTGTCGGCGATCACAACGCGGACGGATTCGCCGAAGCGGTCGAACTCATTCTGCAGCGGCAGGCCTCAGCCGACCTGGCGTTCGACTAGGACCGACGCGATGTGTGTCGATCCGTACAATCGGCAGCGTGACCTCCTTCGCAGCCCATGTGCCGTTCCTCGCGCTGGCAGAGGGATTCGCGCACTGCACGCCGCTCGAAGCGATCACCAAGGGGGCGCTGGAAAGCGAACTTCCGATCGCCGTAATCGCGGGACCGCGGCGTCCTCCGTTTGAGGCGCTGCCGCGCCTGGCGTCGGATGACGCATTGCAGCGGCTGCTGCAGCGGCACGGGCTGGACATCGCGATCACGTCGGACTCCATGCGAGCGCTGCACTTCGCGCTGCGCCAGACGCGCAACAACCGCTGCGGCGTCGCGCTCATCCCGAACGATCAGCTTCCATACGTGCTGCCGGCGCTGCAGGCGATCCTGCCGCTGCCGCGGCTTCCTGAGGCTGCGCTCGTGCTGGTGATCGAGGACAGTCCGGCCCGGGCGCCGGCCATCTGTCCGCGCCGCATCCTGTCAAACGTCGACATTCCGATCATCGAACCGGCGACGCTTGGCGACCTGCGCGACGCGGTCGAGCAGGCGACACGGCTGTCACGCGCCGGCAGCTGCGCCGTAGCGATCGTCGCGCATGGATCGCTGCTGCGATCGACCGACACGCTCGAAGCGGGGCCGAATCGCATGGTCGACGCCATCGACGCGGCCGCGATCATTCGCCGGATGCGCCGCAACGTGCGCGTCGGTGAAGCGGCTGATCTGTTGCGCGTGGCGCGGCGGCTTGAGTTGAATCGTCTTGTGAGTCTGCCGAGTCCTGGCGAGCGCGAACCGTTGGGACTCATCTGCGTCGGTCCGGCGTTCGTTGCGGCGACGTATCTGCTGACCGAGACGCGCCTCATGGGGCGCGTGCCCATATTGAAGCTTGGGCTCACGCGGCCGATCGATGACTCGATCGTCGTGCGGCTGCTCGCGCGATGCCGGCGCGTTGTCGTTCTCGAACCTCGCCCGGGCGTGGTTGCTGCGGACATTCTCGGGGCGGTCGAGGCGGCGCGCCATCGCGGGGAGCGGCTCGCTGAACTGTGGTGCCGCGAAGTCCCGCCACCGGAAACGATCGCAGGGGCGTCCGCCGATCCGACGGGCGCCGATGGCGAGACGGCGCGGGAGCGATGGCGTTTCGCGGACGGCGAAGCACTGCGACCGTCGGCGCTGGCGCGAAAGCTCCTGCATCTGTTGCATGAATTGCGGCCGCAGCTTCAGATCGCGTCGCGCCTCGCGCCGCTCCCGACGGCACTGCAGCGGCTGACGCCTCCTCCGCGCGGCGAGCGCCTCGGGCAGTCGGGCGCCATGGAAGCCGCACGGGAGATCCTTCTCGAAGTCGACGGCTTGGTGCGGGCGCAGGCGCCATCGGCGGAAGATGTCGACGCGCGCACGACGGCGCTGGCGCTCGACGGTGTGCAGCCGACAGGGGAGTGGGACCGGATCGTGATCGCGGAAGTGTGGGAGCGAAAGCGTTTCGCGGTCGAAGGCGTCGGCGCGATCCGTCAGGCAGCGCGTGAGACGCGCATGCGCATCGTGGTCATTCCCGATGTCGGCGGTGATGACGATGTGGATCTCGAGCGCATATCAAGTGCGGCGGTTCCGGCCGATGCGGCCGCACGCGTCGTGATCCAGGTCGCGGATCTCAACGACCGGCTGGCGCTGCGCGAACTGCTGCGGCAGGCGGCGCTGCAGGATCTCGTGACCGTGGTCATCGTGCGCGACGGTCCGCCGGCGCGGCGCGACGCCGCAGCCATTGAGCGGGCGCTCGCGGAGACGGACCGTCTCGGATTCACGCCGAATCAGCGGCTCGTGTGGCCGGCGGACGTCGCGTGCGAGCTGCGCCCGCCGTCGACGGAATGGCTCATCGAGCATGGCCTGGAGCGCGGAAATGATCCGATCGAAGGGAACTGGAACGTTGCTCCGATGCTGCACGCGGCGGCGCGGTTTCGGATTTCCGCGCGGCCGTTGCTGGAACAGGTGGAGATCATCCGCACGAAGCCGCCTGCGCCGGCCCTGCGCGGCATCAGCGCCGAACGCTCGGCGCCGCCGCGTCCGTTGCACGCACAGCATGGGGCGTGGCGCGTGCACTGCGCGGGCTTCCGCGGTGAGAGCCCGGGACTCGCGGCGATGGCACTCGTCGACGCGGGCCACGCCATGGGCTATCACGTCCAGACGGTGTACTTCGCTGCACCGATCGGTCCGGGTCGCAAAGCGTGGTCGCAGGTGCTGTATACCCATGGCCACGCCGAGGATTCGCGCGGCGATGCGTCGACATCGGGTCTCGACGATGTGATGCCCGCGGAGATCCCGTACGGCGAGGCCGATCTGCTGATCGGTGCCGATGGTGTCGAGACGCTGCGCGCGATCGGACCTGACGCAGCGCTCCGCGTCGCGGCGCCCGATCGCACGACTGCGGTGATCAACAGCGGTCCTCTGGAAGATCAGTTCGACGAGCACTCGGTCGAGGCATGCCGCCGCCTCGAAGAGGTCGGACCGCTGGTCACGCAGGCGGCGCATGCGTCGATTGGTGACTTTGCCGTCGCTTGCCGTGCGCGGTTTCTCACCGATCGCGTCATTGACATGGTGCTGCTCGGCACCGCCTTCCAGAACGGCTGCATCCCGGTCACGGTGGAAGCGATGGAGACCGCGGTGCGGCGGCTGGAATCACGCGGATACGGCCGCTGCGTCGACGCGTTTGAATACGGTCGACGCCTCGCGGTGGATCAGCGGCTGTTCGAGCGGACGCACGCGGACGATGACGAGTGGCGCGACGCGAGCGGCCAGCGGCTCCTCCGACGGCTGCTGCTTGAAACGCGGAAGTCCGGGTGGCGCGGACGACGCCGCGCAGAGAAGTTCCGTGCGCTCGCGACCGAGGCGATTGCTGCGCTGCCCGGCCTGGAGTCGAGCGAAGCGGGCCACGCGGGTCGTCGTGACTTCCTCGTCGCACTGCATCGCTGTCTCACGTGGGGCGGTATGCCGCTCGCGCGCCGCTATTCCGACATGATCCGCGCGCTGCACGCGGCCGACACGGCGGCGGCGAGCTATGAACTCACGCGCTGCGCCATTCGTCCGCTTGCCGAAGGATTGCTCATGCGGGACCTGCTGCATCTCGCGGCAATGTCGACGAGCCTCGAGCACCGGCGGCGGACGCGGGATCGTCTCGCGGTGCGCCTGGCGCGCGGCGACATCATGGAACGGCGCTATCTCAATCGCATCGAAGTGACGGCGCTGGGCAAGCGCTATCGACTTGACGTGCGCACGAGCGACTGGCCGGCACGGATTCTTGCGATCATCGCACCGCTCGTTCCGGAACGGTTCCGCGGAACCGCTGCCGAGAAGGAGCTGCGCGACTATGTCGTCGGTCTCGTGGAGCGCGCGATCCGCAGCGCCAGCGACAATCCGAAACAGTGGACCGCGACCCTCGGCCGCCTCGCTGATGTCTGCGAATCCACCAGCGGTTTCCGCGACTTGTCCGTGAGCGAACTCCGGCTGCGGGTCGAAGGGTTCACGACGACGGGAAGCGACGCTGATTGATCAGACGCTCATTGATCACACGCCCGCGGCGGACTTCTCATGCCGCAACTGACCGCACGCCGCCGCGATGTCGCGGCCGCGGCTCGAGCGGATGTGCGTGTTGACGTTCTTCTCGCGCAGCACCGATTGGAACGCGAGCACATCCTCGGTGGACGGGCGGCTGAACTGAATCCCCTTGACTTCGTTGTAGCGGATCAGGTTGACGTTGGCGCGCAGCCGGCGGGCGACGTTGGCCAGTTCCTTCGCGTGCTCGATCTGATCGTTGAAGCCGCCGAGGAGGATGTACTCGAGCGTGATCTCGCGGCCCGTCTTCTGGAACCATTCATCGCAGGAGTCGAGCAGCTCGTTGATCGGCGCATACTCCGCCCACGGAATGATCTTCCGCCGCAGCTCGTCGTTCGGCGCATGCAGCGACAGCGCGAGTGTGATCGGCAGTTCGAACGAGCACAGCTTACGGATCGCGGCAGGCAGGCCCACGGTCGAAATAGTGATGCGCCGCGCCGAGATGCCGAGTCCCCACGGCGCGTTGATCGTGCGCGTCGCATGGATCACGTTGTTGAAGTTCGCGAGCGGTTCGCCCATGCCCATGAAGACGACGTGGCTCACACGGCCGACATCCTCACGGCCGCCGAAGCGCCACACCTGCTCGACAATGCGCCCCGCGGTGAGATTGCCGTCGAGGCCGCCGATGCCGCTCGCGCAGAACGCGCAGCCGACGGGACAGCCGATCTGGCTCGAGACGCACACTGTGCGCCGCTCGGGATTCGGAATCATCACGCATTCCGTCTGCCGTGAAGTGGGGACCGCAGGCTCGCCGAGAATCGGAAGCGACCGTTGATCGGCGGCGCGGTCGGGCCATCCGAGCAGCAGCTTCTGCGTGCCGTCGGACGCCACCTGTTCGGCAAGCACGACGCCCTGTTCGAAATCGATGAGCTCCGCAAGCCGTTCGCGATTCAGCTTCGAGAGATTCGTCATCGCGGACGGGTCGGTCACGCGCTTCGCATACGCCCAGTCCAGCACCTGTTTGCCGAGGAACGCGGGCAGTCCATTCGCCGTGCAGAGCGCCGCAAACGAGTCGGGGGTGAGGTCAAAGACGGACGGACGCTGCTCTGCCATCAGTTCGTAGCCCCGACGGTGAGATCGACGACCTTCATGGGGATCCCGCGCGACGTGAGCCATTCTTCGAAGTCGGCGCGGAGATCCATGCGGATGCGCCGTCCGGCCGGATCGATCCCTCGCTTGCGCATGAGCTCCTTGAGCGTTCCGGGCAGGCCGAACTCGACTTCTTCGCGATACACGTCGTGCTGCTCGATCTCGGCGCCGTAATGCTCGATGAGATGCAGGACGAGGTCCTTGACGAGATCTTCAGGAGCGCTGGCGCCGGCAGTCACGAGCACGCTTTCCACGTTCGTGAACCACTCCTCGCGAAGTTCGCTCTTGTCATCGATCAGCCGCGCCGGGGTCCCGCGATTCTCGGAGATTTCGGTAAGACGCAGGGAGTTGCTGGAGTTGCTGCTGCCGACGACGAGCACGAGATCGACATTCGGTGCGATTGCGCGCACGGCAGTCTGGCGGTTTGTGGTCGCGTAACAGATGTCCTCGCTCGGCGGATCCTTGATCTGTGGAAACGCGACCTTCAGCGCGTCGATGACCTTGCGTGCATCGTCGAGCGACAGCGTCGTCTGCGTCAGGTACGCGAGCTTGCTCGGATCGCGCACGACAAGATTCGGAATGTCGTCCGGACTCTGGACGATCTGAATCGCTTCAGGCGCTTCGCCGCGTGTGCCCACGATCTCCTGATGGTCCGCGTGACCGACGAGAAAAATCTGATAGCCCTTACGGGCGTATCGAATCGCTTCCGCGTGCACCTTGGTCACGAGCGGGCATGTCGCGTCAATCGCGGTGAGGTTCTTGGCCTTGGCCAGCGCCCGGATCGCCGGGCTCACGCCGTGCGCGGAGAACACGACGATGGCGCCGTTCGGAACTTCCTTGATCGACTCGACAAACTTGACGCCGCGGCGAATGAATCGCTCGACGACGTGCCGGTTGTGCACGATTTCGTGATAGACGCAGATCGTTTCGTCTGGGCAGATGTCAAGTAGCTGGTCTACGACATCAATCGCCATGTATACGCCAGCACAAAAGCCACGAGGGTTGGCCAGAATCAGTTTCATGCGGCGAGTTTCAGCGCGAGGCATCATCAGCGGAAAGGACGAGAGGGATGCTGTGGGGGAAAGGTCCAACGGGGCCGTTCCTCCGAATCTTCGCCACGTGCCTAGTGGGAGTCTGCGGCATGATAGTCGAGGGGAGTAAGCGACCCGCGATGCGTTCTTCCGGTACTGTTATCGCCCGCATGTCCTGTCCCATCGCCGATGTTCGCATAGCACTGCCGCGGTTCGGCCCCGATCGCTGCGACGGGGTCAACGAAGCTGACGCGCGTCGATGGGCATGCCAGCTTGCATGGGGGCACTACGAAAACTTTTCGGTGCTCTCCGGCCTCGTGCCAAAGCATCTGCGCGCGGACTTCGCGGCGGTGTACGCGTTCGCCCGGTGGGCGGACGATCTGGGCGACGAGATGGGCGACGAGATGGGCGATCGGGCCGAATCCCAGGCGCTGCTCGCGTGGTGGCGCCGGGAACTGCAGGCTTGTTTCGCAGGATCGCCACGCCACCCGGTCATGATCGCGCTGGCGCCGACGGTGCGCCGCCACGACCTGCCGTACGACCTCTTTGACCGGCTGATCCGGGCCTTTGAGCTCGACCAAGTCAAGACGCGCTACGACACGTGGGACGACGTGATTGCATACTGCCGCGACAGCGCCAACCCCGTCGGGCGGCTGGTGCTCATGATGCTCGGCGAAGAGCGTTCGAATGATCTCTTCGCGTGCTCGGATTCGATTTGCACCGCGCTGCAGCTGACGAACCATTGGCAGGACATTCGTCGCGATCTGACGGAGCGTGACCGCATTTACATTCCCCGCGCGATGAATCCGATCAGCGAGTTCGAAACGCGGCTCCGCGCGACGACGCGTCAGGGCTTCTCATGCGATGCGACGTTCTTCGACGAAAGCCGCACGCTCGTGCGTGCACTTGTCGAACGGACGTGGGAGGTGTACGAAGCGGGCGAACCGCTCATCCGAGCGGTGAAGCCGCAATCCCAGGCGCTGATCTGGCTGTTCGCCGCGGGCGGCATGCGCACGCTGCGCCAGATCGAACTGTGGAACTGTGAAACCGTGCTGCATCGACCGTACCTGTCGAAGGCGACGAAGCTCACCCTCGTGGCGAAGGCATGGTGGATCGCACTGCGGGCGGGCCGTGCGCGCACGTCGGCGCCGATTGTCGCGCCGGGTGGTGCCGCATGAACACGGACCAGCCGAGCAGCACCGTGCAGGCCGCGTTCGACACGTGCGAACGGATTGTCCGGGCGCGGGCCAAGAACTTCTGGTACGGCCTGCGCCTGACGCCGGAACCGAAGCGTTCCGCGATGTACACGATATATGCGTGGATGCGCGAAGCCGACGATCTCGCGGACGAACCGCTCCGTCGTGTTGACGATCAGCTCGCTGCCCGGCGGGCGCGGATCGAGCAGTTTCGCGCGGATACCGATCAGGCGCTCGACGGGCACATTCCGACCGACCGGCCGCTCTGGACGGCGCTGGCGCATATCGCGCCGCGCTATCGGCTCGTGGCCAAAGACTTTCACGACATGCTCGACGGTCAGCTTGCCGACCTCGGTGGCGGCGTCTGCTGCAATACGTGGAACGACCTGCGGCTCGTGTGTTACCGCGTCGCAAGCACTGTCGGACTCGTCTGCATCCGTGTGTGGGGATATCGCGATCCGCGTGCTGTCGACTACGCGATCGATCGCGGCATCGCGTTTCAGCTGACGAACATCTTGCGCGATGTGCGCGAGGATCAGCTCAACGGACGGACCTATCTTCCGCGCGAAGACTACGCGCGATTCGGCATTTCACCAGAGGACCTGCTTGCGTGGCGCGACCCCCGGCGGGCGCGCGAATTCATGCAGTTTCACATCGAACGCGCCAAGTCGTTTTATGCCGCGAGCGCGCCGCTCGAGTCCATGATCACGCCCGACTGCGTGCCGACGCTGTGGGCGTTGACGCAGATTTATGAGCGGATTCTGCAGCGCATCGAACGAAACCCGCAGAAGCTCACGGAATCGAGCCGCGTGCGGCTTCCGACGTGGGAGAAGCTGTGGGTCGGTTACCAGGCGAAACGCATGGCGGGAAGCCGGTCGTTCGCAGCGTTGCCGGCGCGAGCGGCGACGTCGTGAGTCGGACGATCGTGATTGTTGGCGGGGGGATTGCCGGGATCGCTGCGGCGCTCCGCGTCGCCGAGGCTGGCGAAGCGCCGATCCTGATTGAAACGCGCCGGCGACTCGGAGGCCGCGCGACGAGCTTTCATGATCCCCGTTCGGGGCGCATTCTCGACAATTGTCAGCACGTCGTGATGGGCTGCTGTTCGAACGTGCTCGACCTGTACGACCGACTCGGCGTGCTCGACGCGATCGAGTGGCACAAGACGACCTACTGGGCGAATCCACCGCATGAGCCGGATGCGCTCACGCCCGGTCGCCTACCGGCGCCGGGCCACTTCACAGCCGCGTTCCTGCGGATGAAGGCGTTCACGTTCGCCGAGAAGCGGTCGATCGCACGGGCGATGTGGCAGATCGTCCGCATGGGACTGCGCGGCCGCCTGAAGTGGCGCGGTCACACGTTTGCAGAGTTTCTGGCGCGCACGAATCAGCCGGCGCCGCTGATCGCGCGGTTCTGGGATGCCATCATCGTCAGCGCCTGCAATGTGCCGGCGGATCGATGTGATGCGTCGTATGCGCTGCACGTGTTTCAAGAGGGTTTCCTTGGCAGCGGCTGGGCTGCAACGATGGGTGTGCCGACGGTCCCGTTGCTGGAGCTGTATGACGCGGCGGAGGCGCTCATTGTCGAGCGTGGTGGTGAAGTGCAGCTCGGCGTTTCCGCGAAGGGACTGGCGTTCGACGGGGAGCGCGTCACGGGTGTCGTGACGGAGCACGGCTTCGTCGCCGCCGCCGCGGTGATCAGTGCGGTGCCTGCCGACCGCCTCGACAAACTGTGCTCCGTGCCGCTCAAGCACGTTGATCGCCGGCTGCGCCATCTCGACGCCATTCAGTCGAGCGCGATTCTGGGCGTGCATCTCTTCTTTGACGCGAAGGTCATGACGACGCCGCACCTCGTCTTGCCAGGACGGCCCACGCAATGGCTGTTCGACAAGGGAACGGTGGAAGGGGCCGACAGCGGCGCGCTGCAACCGCTGCAACCGCTCCATCACGTGCACGCGGTGATCAGCGGCGCCGACGCCTGGTGCGATCTGAGCGAACCGGAGATCGTTGAGCGAGTCATGGCGGATGTGCACTGGGCGCTGCCCGCTGCGCGCGGACTCGCGCCGGTCGAAGCGCGAAGTGTGAAGGAGAAGCGCGCCACGTTCGCGGTCGTTCCCGGCATCGACGCGCTGCGCCCGACGGCTGCGCCGGACGCGCGCGGCGGCGTTCGCAATCTCTTTCTTGCCGGCGACTGGACCGACACGGGCTGGCCTTCGACGATGGAAGGCGCGTGCCGATCGGGCTACGCCGCCGCCGCGGCGGCAACGGGTCGCGGGGGACTGGTCGCCGATGTTCCGATCGGTTCCGTTGCCCGGTTCCTTGGTCTCGCATGATGTCGACCGGTGACATCGTCCTGGCGATGGCGCGGGAGCACGGCTTCGAGATCGCCGGCATCGCTGATGCGCGTCCGAGCGACTACGCCGACCACGTGCGGCGCTGGGTCGCCGATGGCAAACACGGATCGATGGACTGGTTCGCTGACGATCTCGAAGTTCGGCTCGATCCAGTGCGGCTGCTGCGCGGCGCGAAGTCTGTGTTGTGCGTCGCCGACCGGTACGCAGTGCCGAAGCGCGATCCGCTCAGCGATGCATGGCCGCCGCGGGGACGTGTGGCGCGCTATGCGCGCGGCGACGACTATCACATCGTGATGCGGAAGCGCCTCCGCAGACTCGCCGCGCGGCTCCGCGCCCTCTTTCCCTCGGAACGCTTTCGCATCGCGAACGATCTCCTGCCGGTGCTGGAACGTGAACTCGCGGCTCGCGCAGGAGTCGGCCGCGTCGGCAAGCACACTCTGGTGCTGCGTCCCGGCGAGGGTTCGTACCTGCTGCTGGGCGAGGTGCTGATGACGCTCGACATCCCGACCACACCGTCATCGATGATCGCTGATCCATGCGGGGCATGCACGCAATGCATCGATGCCTGTCCGACGCGCGCGATCGAAGCCTTCAGCGTGGACGCTTCCAAGTGTCTCGCATACACCACCATTGAACATCGCGGCACCATCAAGGACGAATTGCAGGAGCAGACGGGCGACTGGCTGTTCGGCTGCGACGTGTGTCAGGAAGTCTGCCCACACAACGAGCCGACACGCCGCAACGCGTCGGTCGCCGTGGCATCTTGGTACGCGCCGCGGCAGACGGACTTCGACCTGCTTTCGGTGCTCGGCTGGACAGAATCCGATCGGCAGTCTCTGCTCGTGCGCAGCGCACTGCGACGGGCGCAGCTGTCGATGTGGAAGCGCAACGCGCTCGTCTGTCTCGGCAACGCGCTGACCGTGCGGCGGGATGACGCGATCATCGCCCGCATGCAGGCTGTTGCGGACGATGCACTCGAAGACGACCTTGTGCGCGCGACTGCGCGGCGGGTGCTCGAGCGCCTGTCACAGCGGCTTGTATGAGTACTGATCCTGGATCGCCGGAATCATCACCCCCAATACGACTGCCAGGCCCGCGAGAAGCGAGAGGGTCGAGATGATGATCATGATCCATCGAAGCCGCGGCGTCACGATCAGCCAGATCCCGCACACGAGCGCCGGAAGTGTGACGAGCGTGATGAGCCACGGGTGGTTGACGAACAGCTGGAGGTACGGCGGGAACGTGAGATTCTGCTCCGCCGCGAGACCCGACCATATCGACAAGGTGAACGGACCGGCCAGGCCAAGCACGAGCGACGAGATGGTGGTGGCCAATCCCTTGACGCGGAACATCCACCCATAGGCACGCCGGGCATTCTGCAGGGGATCACGGTGCGACCGGTCGAACTGCGGATACAACCGCGGCGGGTTGCGGGGTGGCGCCGGGGGCGGCGGCGGGACGGGCGGGCGTTTCGGTGTGTATGAGAAGTCCGCCATGTGGTTGCGCCCGCGATCGGCGTGGAACCGCCCGCTTACTGCGGTGCGCCCATTTCAGCCATCATCGCCGCCTCAATTGCCGGTCCGATCTGATCGGCCGACGCAATCTCGCCGGAACGGATCTTCGCAGCGACCGCATCGAGCGCCCGCTTTATCGCGGGCCGTGTCGTGCTCATCACTCCCGCCATCATCTTCAGCCCGGCTCGCTCTTGATCGGTCATGGCGGCGAGCATCGCATCGCCGTCGACGCGCCACCCATTGTTCTCCTTGACGAGCGAGAGGTTCTGTGTGGTGCCGTTGGCTCCCACGGCTTCGACCGTTGCGGAGTCCGCAGTCTGGTCCACCACCTTCGCGCTCGTCACCAAGCCGCCTCCGGGAACGGCGGCGGCGATCGCGGTGAGAGCTTCGGTGCCCCATTTTTGAGTGGCCGCCTCCACAAGATTCGCGGAGACTTCTGTGGCTCCCTGCAGGAAGCGAACCAGCTGCCGCGCTTCTGCGGACGTGGCGCGAGTCGCGTTCAGGGTCTTCAGGGTCATCGACACGTCGTTCGCCGTGAGCGCGCTGACGAGCGCCTCGGGCGACTCGAATCCCGCAACGCTGTCTGCTGGCGTCGCACCGCCGCTGAGAGGAGTCGATGCGGGCGCGCCGGGCGCGTCCGGATTTGCTACTGCGGGCTTGCCCTCGAGTGACGTCACCATCCTGTTGATGGCATTGCGCGTCGCCCGCGTAGCGGGATTGTCGTTCTCGCCCGGTTCACCGATCGCGGCCAGCGCTTCGATGAGTTTGTCCTTGGCGCGCGTCGTGAACTCTTCGCGCTCCGCACTGAGCGCGTCGATCGCTTCCTTCTGCTTCGCGCTGCCGCCGAACAGCTGACCGCTGCTCGCGAGTGTCTCGTGGAGCTGCATCTGGGCGGCAGAGACGGAGGCGCGCTCCGCGAGCAAGGCGCCGAGCGTGGTTTGGGCCGCGAGCTTCGCCTGGCGGGCGGTGTTCGCAAGCTCCCGCGATGCCGAGGCTCCGCGGCCGGCTGCGGACTCTGCCCGCGTCAGGCTGGACTCGACTCTCTCGAACACCTCAGTGAGTGCCTTGCTTCTGTCGGCAATCTGCGCAAGCAGCGCTTCCGTTGACTTGCGGAAATCGTCAGCGACCTTCGACGTGGCCGTCGCATCGCTCGACAGCGTGGCTGCGTAGTTCTCAAGATCGCCGAGCGCGGACTCAGCAGCCGACTTGAGGGCCTCAGCGGCCACCAGTGACGCATTGGTGAATGCAAGCTCGGGTTCGAGTTCCGAGAGCTCGATTTCGTTGAGCGCGACGCTCGTGCGCACGCCCCGGGCCTCGCCCTTCACTTCAGCCGCCTCTTCGATCAGCGGGAATCCCGCGCTCGCCCCCGCTTCGATGGCCTGCCGCCGCAAGTCATCGGCCTGGGCCTGCAGTGTCGCAAGCTCGCTGCGGGCCGCCTCGACGCCGGTCCTCAGCGTGGCGATCGGCTTCGCGAGCTCTTTGTACGCTTCCTGTACCTTCTTCAGCGTGGCCTCGGCGAGCTGCTGCTGCTCCTTGAGCAGATCGCGGTCTTTGCTCAGTGAGACGTTGGATGTCGCGTCTGCGAGGGACTTGAGCGCCGCTGCAGCATCCGCGTTCGCGGACGCGAGCGAGCGATCACGGGCGATCTCGCGGGCCAACTCGCGAGCCTTCTCCATGTGCATTTCGGCGATCGTCTGCGCCATCGACGCCGACATCACGCTCGCCGCCGCCTGCTGCTCGGGACTTCCGCCGGACAGCGAGCCGGTCCGGTTCAGCAGTTCTTCAACTTTGACCAGACTCTGGTCAGTGGTCAGCGGGGTGCGGATCGTCACAGCGGTGCTGTAACTCGACGCAATCGAGTCGAGCTGCTGCTGCACGTTTGCACGCGCCTCCGTGTCCGCATCCTTGCAGCCTTGCAGGAAGGGCAAGAGGCTGGCCGCGCCTGCGAGCAGGAGCAGGGCGATCGGCGCACGGCGGACGGACCGGAGCGAGGCGCGGGATGTCATGGATCGATAGACCTCATCGATAGACCTCATCGATAGACCTCAAAGCAGGAAGTTGAAGCAAAAACCCGGCGCAACGAAGAGCGGCGGAGTGTACCGAATGTCACTGCCCGATGGATCCTTTATCGCGCGCTCAGCGGGGCACGCTTGGGGCGTCGACCGGAGTCGGGCGGTCGGGCGCGGACATGTCCGGCGGCTCAAGATCGACCGGGTATTCAGGACGCGGCTGGTACATCGATCGCACCCACCGCTCAAAGTCGTCAAGAAGCTGGCGATTGGAATTGTTGAAAACGGGTCGCCAGCCTTTCACTTCCGGATGCGGGTACCGCGCTTCGGAGCGCGGAAGCCCGAACTGAACCACGAGGCTGTCACGGGGCTTCTGCCAGTCGATCAGCGGCGGGCGGTCGGGCAGTTTCGTCCGCTCAAGGAGGAGGAGATTCGTATATCGCACTTGCGCTGACGCATGGTTGCGCTGATGAAGGAAGAAGCGCCCCGCGTCCATCCCGCCGTGACACTTGCTGGTGGCGCAGTTGCTGATGAGCCACGTATTGTGAACTTTCTGGCGGTAGAGATTGAGCGACCATGGCTCGCCCATCACCTCGATCTCGCCATAAAGATCGCGCGCTTTCAGATCGAACAACAGGCGCACGAGCCGGATCGGATCCTCGCGGAAGAGCGCCGCCCGTCCCTCCGCTGACGCGGGGATCATCGCGCTCGCGGAGTACTTCTCGATCATGGAGCGCACGGTGTCGTTGGAAATCACGACCTTCGGCGGCTTGCGAAAATCGATCTCGTACACGCGGATGAGATTGACATCTTCCGGTGACAGGAGGCGGGTCGGCGGGGGTGGCCTCGACGACGGCCGTCGGCCTTCAGGGTCGTCCTCATCGAACAGCGCGTCGCGTGCTCCGTTGTCCGGGTCGACTGGCGCCTCCAGAGCAATCTGCGCTTCGATCACACGCAGCAATTCCTTCGCCTCGTACAGCTCGACCGCTTCGAGGAGAGAGACCAGTTCTTCGCGGGCTTCGTGGTAGAGCTTCTCCTTAAACAGATACCGGCAGAGCATCATCCGCTCGGTGAACTGATCTGCCTTGATCTCGCGACGAAGCTTCTCGTACCTCTGCTTCGGTGTGAGTGTGAGCACGGTGCGCTGCACGGACGCGCGCGGCAGCCGCTGCTTGATGCCTTCGATATCGATATCGACGTACTCGAAGAGATCAGCGATGATGACACCGCGGTAGCGCATGCCGTCGCGCATCTGGACGATGCCGGGCTGTCCCGGTTCGGGTTCGACGAGTGGAATCAGTTCGCTGATGCGCGCTTTGTAGAAGCCTTTGAGTTTGCCCTTCGTCTCGATGACGATGTAATCGCCACTCTCCGCCTCGACCGTGCCGCTCCACTCGTTGAAGCGATCTTCGATGATGTGGACGCGCTTCTTCTTGCCGTTCACGAGCGGCGGTTCGGGCAACAGGTCGCGCGTGATCTCGCTCCCCTCCGGAGGAGGGGTGAGTTGCGGAGGTTGGGCTGGAGACGGCGTGGGTTCGGGCGGCGCCACTGGCGGGACACGTGCTGCATCGCCGCGCGCAGCGGATGACGTCACTATCACGGCGACGGTCGAGAGAACCGCGAACGACGCCAACATCGCCTGAAGCCGCAGGTTGCGCATTCGGCCGATTGTACGGGCATCGTCAGAAACCCCAAGCGGCATCCACGAAGTCGGTCCAGCGAGTGCTTCCCGGCTTCCCGGTACGCTGCGTCCCCCTCTTCAGGCGCGGGAGGGCAACGGGGCGCATCCGTGCAGGCGTGCGCATCGCGCCGACCAACGGACTTCGGACACGGGAAACTCTTATGAAACTTGGCGTGATGGCAGCAGTGTTCGCAGACCGTACGCTCGACGAGGCCGCCGAATTCTGCTCGGAGGTCGGTATCGATGCGATTGAACTTCCGGTCGGCGCGTATCCCGGTTCACCGTTCTTTGATGCCGCGAAGGTGCTTGCCAGTACGAAAGAGCGGGACCGGATCAAAGGCGTGCTGCGGGACAACGACGTGATGCTGTCGGGTCTTGCGGTGCACGGCAATCCTGTGCACCCGGACAGCAGGCAGGCCGCGAAGGATCACAAGGCGTTCGAGATCGCGGTGCAGCTGGCACCGAAGCTGGGTACGGACATTGTCATCACGTTCTCCGGATGTCCGGGCGGGGCGAAGGGCGAGAAGACACCGAACTGGGTGACGTGTCCCTGGCCCGGCGATTACAGGAAGGTGCTCGCGTATCAGTGGGACGATGTGCTCGTGCCCTATTGGGCTGCACAGGCGAAGTTGTGCGCGAAGCATGGCGTCAAGGTCGCGTGGGAAGCGCATCCCGGCTTCTGCGTCTACAACCCGGACACACTCATTCGACTCAGTGAGCGCGCGTCGAAAGCCGCAGGGACCAAGAAAGTGGTCCTCGGAGCGAATCTCGATCCCAGTCATTTCTTCTGGCAGGGGATCGATCCCGTGGCCGCTGCGCGCGAGCTCGGCGAGGCAGGACTGCTTTTCTACTGTCACGCGAAGGACACCGAGCTCGATCGTCATCAGGGCGCCATCAATGGCTATCTCGACGCGCGTCCCTACGGCGATCTCAAGCATCGATCATGGAGCTTCCGGACCTGCGGCTACGGGCATGGCCACGAATTCTGGAAGCCGTTCGTATCGATGCTGCGCCGCTACGGCTACGACCACGTGCTCTCGATCGAGCACGAAGACGCGTACATGTCGATCGAGGAAGGACTGCTCCGCGCGGTGCACTTCCTGAATGACGCGATCATCGAAGAGCCGTCAGCACACCCCTGGTGGACGTGATGCGCGCGAACCGGGCGGGACGCCTGTTGCGCGAGGCGCGGTGGCTGCTCATCGGGCTCATCATCGGTATTGGCGTCGAGTGTGCGATCTGCGGCCGCATCCTCGCGCTGTACGACATTCGGCAGCGCAGCTGGCTGCAGCGGTCCGCCTGGGGCGCCGATGGCCGGCTGTGGAGCTCATCGGTGGAGAAGGCGCGCGGCGCGATGCGCGTCCGCATCGCATTTCAGCGCTCAGCTCGACCGACGCGACCATTGCCCAATGCGCCGCCCTCCACGACTCCATCGCAGCTCATCGACACCATGGTGACCGAGCAGCCGTGGATGGTGATCCCGCCGTCGTTGCGGGCGCGGGCGACTGCTGCAGCGCAGTCTGGCGCGGGCGAACCGGCGCCCGCCGACTCCGGCGAGTTCTTCACGCTTGCCCTGGGCTGGCCGTTGTTCGCATTCAGCGGCGACATTTACGCGGCCGAGTTTCCCGGCCGCATCCATCGTCAGGTCGAGGTTGAAGTCAATTGCCTGTACGTGCTGCGCCGCGCCGCGCAGCCCGATTCATCCGGCGGCGCGTCCAGCCGTGCGCAGCAGCGCGGCATTCCGCTGCGGCCGATCTGGCATGGACTCGCGCTGAATGCCGCGCTCTTCGGTGTGCTGCCGCTCACGTTCATTCGATTCATGGTCCGGGCGCCCGCATGGCTCCGGCGCCGACGAGGCCGTTGCGAGCGCTGTTGGCATCAGCTTCTTGAGGCGCAGACGACGTGCCCCGAGTGCGGCCTCACCCGTTGATCAAAGCGCGCCTCACGTGCGCCGCGCCAGCACCACGAGATCGCGGTAGGCGCCGCCGATCCGCGCGGTGCGCTCGATGCGGAACTGCCCTTCGGCCGTCAGCAGACGATGCAGCTCGGCGCTCGTGAACTCGAAGCTGTGATAGGTCGGGTCGCTCGCATGCCCGAACTGCCACTCGGGTGTCGACGCGAGCAGCACACCGTCCGGTGCAATGACCCGCGCGAGTTCACGAAGCGCCTTCGCAGGGTTATGCAGATGCTCGAGCACGTCGAGCAGCAGCACGCCGCGGGCGCTCGCGGGATCAGCGGGCAGCGCGTACACGCTGCCGCGCACGAACCGGGCCTGCGGCGCGCGATCCGCGGTGACGCGCTGCGCTTCCTCGATGGCGATGCAGTCGTCGTCGATGCCGATGGCCGGGATGGCGCCGGCACTGCGCTCCACGATGAGCTGGCCGTACAGTCCGTCGCCGCAACCGACATCAAGCAGCGGTCCGCTGCCGCTGCTGAATGCCTCCAGCGCGAGCTTCAGCAGAAAATCGGCACGGCTCCGGAACTGCGGATGGTCCTGATACGCCGTCCAGTGAAATGCACCGCGCTCCGCATATTTTTCAAACGGCTGCGCGGTCCCCCAGAACCGTACGTTCCAGCGCAGCCGCGCGAGGTCCGAGCGCGCCGCGATCGCATCGATATCCGGGGCAAACGGATGAAAGCCGAACCGCTCGGCGAAGGCGTCGATGTCCGCGCTGTTGATGCGCATCGGCTGCTCGCCGGCAATCCAGACCACTTCAGGAACGGCGACGATGCGCGCCCCGCGCACGCGGGCGCGAAGGCACCACTCGAGCAGGCCGAACGCGCCGCGCGGCTCATCGAAGTCGGCAACGACCGCCGAGGGAAACACCGCCGCGCCAGTCAGCGCACCGTCCACTTCCTTCGGAAACCGATACGTGCACGCGTCGAGACCGTGACCCACGGAATGCAGTCCCTTGGGGTGGACCACGTACTCGCCCATCGCGGACAGCGTGCCCTCGGGAGTAATGCGTTTCGTCACGATGACCGCATCGGGTCCGTGGCGCACACCTGCCCGGGTCAACGCCGCGGCCCAGTCCATCGGTTCAGGCGATCCGGCCCCGCCACTCACGACGAGCGTCGTGTCCGGTCGACGATCAACGATCCATGGTCCGCTCGGCATGCGTGACGGTGTGTATCACGAATCCCGTGCGCCTGACAAGCTTGCAATCCAAAGACTCCGACAATCATCGCGCTCAGAAGTCCTGCAGCGCTCCCCGCGTGCCGCTCCGCTCAAGCAGCGTCACCACTCGACTCTTGTTGGAGATGCTGCTCTTCGCAACGGACTCGATCAGCTGGCGGTTCTCCAGGTCCTTTTCGAGGTAATGACGTGAGAGTTCACCGATCGCATCGGGATCCATCGACGCGAAGAAGTCGACACCCTCGCGATACACGATGTTGGCGGCGAGCCGCTTGGCCATGAGCCAGGTGAGGTATGCCTCCGGGATCGCCTTCCAGATGCGATCACCGGCAAACTCAAGCAGTGTCGCCGGCAGGTGCTCGAGAACCAGCGACTTCGCCGTCTCTCGGCACGCCGCAGGCCACTTCGGAAGTGCCTCGGCAATGGCCACGGCCGCGCCGTTCATGATCTTCGAGAGCTGCGTCGAGATCTCCGGCAGTGAGACGTGCGGATGACGACGACCTTCGGCCATCAGCAGCATCGCCTCCTGCCGCGCCAGCAGGCGCAGCCGGTGGAGAACATCGTTCACGTATCGATCCTTGATCTGCAGGAACTCCGCCTCGCTGAGCACCATGCATGCATCGATCTCGAAACTGGAGCAGATCACCCCGCATTTGTTGGCAGAGGAGTCCTTGATGATCAGGACGCCTTCGTCACTGAGCCGCTTGCGTGCTTCGGGCGTGAGGAACAGATTCGCCCCCTCGACGATGATGCCGCTTGACGGCTTGCCGTCCGCGGTGAGAAAGTCGCGCCAGTTTCCTTCGTGCATTGTCGCGGGGCGACCTCCGCCGGGAACGAATGCGTCGGCCTGCACGCGGTTGTGCAGCGTGTTGCGGATCTTGACGCCATCGGGTTCATCCACACTGACAATGCGCCCGCGCGGTCCGAGCTTGCTGCGATCGAAACTCGCGATCGGCAGTGCCGCCTGGAAGAGGCGAAGCAACTCCTGATGACTGAGTCCGTCCGGATCCTCACCGGATCCAGAGCCGTCGGCGATGCCGACGATCTTGGCATTCGCGCCGTAGTCACGGTCGAGAATCTTGATCATGTTGCCGGCGACATCACCGTCGGGCCCTCCCGTGAGCTTGACCGTGAACGGTCCGGTGCGCGGATCAATGCCGCGCGCGAGGAGCGCCACTTCAAGGAAGACGTTGACGCCTTCGCTCGTGACTCCATACGTCTTGTGATTGATGCCGGCGTTCGGCTTGCTCGACATGAATGCGGTCGGCATGCCGTACTTGCGCCGCTTCGCACGCGCGACGATCCACTCGATGTGATCAGGCGTGATGTTCTCATCCGGTCCCAGATAGATGAACTCCGGTTTGCCAAATCGGTCGATCACCAGTGACGTTGTCGAAGGGTCGGGCGTGATGAGATCAAGAATGCAGTCGACGAACGCCTTGACGCAGCGGTTCAGGTCTTCGCCAGGACGGACGAGGATCGCGCACTTCGAACCGCCCTCCGGGATGTCCTTGTTCTTCTGGTGCTGGGCCCACGACAGCTGATACACCTCGTCGAACAACCGCTCCGCCTCGCGCGCCCACTGCACCGAGCTTGTCGTCTTGATGACACGCAGGCCGCCGCGCGCGATGTCCTGAAAGCGGTTGTGGAAGCCGTCGAAGCCGCGGCCATGCACGAAGAACGTGCCGTACGGAAGTTCCGGTCGCTTCTCGTTCTTGAGGAAGCGGGGATCGATGCGCAGTCCGAAGCCGCAGCGCTGCGGCAAGAAGTAGTTCGTGCGATACGTGTGCTCAACGGCCTGCAGCAGTGTGTGCAGGATGGTGCGTGCCGGTTCGACAGGGACTTTCGCTTCGATGTCGGCGTGCACCCCGGCCGCACGCTGCGCGAACGCGGCATCGGCGAGCGGCTGTGCCGGATCGAACCGCGCGATCAGCAGATCGACGACGGCGAGGCTGAGCGCGAAATACTCTTCCGTCGCCGCATGAATGCGATCGTGCGTATACGCGTACGGATTGCTCGGGCACAGCACCTGATGCACGAGGTGACCGAGGCCCATGAGCGCCTCGGCACGCATCAGCTCAAGATTCGGATGCCGATCGGCGAGCAGAAGTGTTGCGTCATCAATCCACTTTATGCGGGCAAGGTCGCGACTCGCGCTCTTCCATAGTTCGCTGCGCGGGTCGATCGCGGTTCCCTCGGCGCTTTGGATGACAAATCCGAGCAGCGTGACGGACCCGTGTGGCGGATCCTTGATCACGTCGAGATACGCGCGGTTGACCGAGATCTTGTGCCGCGCGAGCAGGCGCGTGACGCGCTCCAGCATCGTGCGCGTGCGGGCGTTTGAAAACGCGATCGTCACGCGCGACACGGTCGGATCCGCTTCCGGCTCGAGTTCCACCACAGCGCCGTCCGTTCCAGAAACGCTGCGGTACAGTGCGTTGTGCTTGCAGATGCGCAAGGGCGTGAGCGTCAGCGTGTAATCCTGCGTGCAGTTCCGGAAGAACGCTTCGATCTCGCTCGCTCGCCAGTCGGCGCCGTGGCGCGCGGCATACTCGATCGTCGCCTTGACTTTGTCGGTCTGGCGTGCATCGCTCGGATCAAACGGGAGCTGTTCGCCGAATTCAAACGTGTCGAGCACGAGCTGGCCGTCGCGCGACGAATGAATCTTCGCGGCGCGCAGCGAGAGGTCGGTGGGAAGGCTGCCGACGAGTTCCGCGAGCACGCCCGGCCGATTGCCGGGGCGGAGCATCGTCCACTGCCGGTTGTCCTCGCTCCGGAGCGTCATCTCGATGGGCCGGCCGCTCGACTTCGCCGCAATGATGGCGCGAAGGTGGCTGAGCTGCGCCGCACGATCGGTGTCCTGAAAATACATCGTCGGCATCTGGCTCAGGAACCAGGGGACGACCGATTCCGCCGCATCACGGAATGAGCGGGCCAGCTCATCCATGACCTCGGAGCAGGCGGCGGGATCGGGCATGTCAGGAGCGGGGGCAGGCGTAGCGCGCATCACGTATAAATACTCGTTGGACGCGGTGTCAAGCAAACGGGTGCCGACTTTGGTCGGCAGGCAAACACTGGTGTGGCGGTCGGGTGTCGGACCTCGGGATATGTCAGCAACGCCAATCGTGACAGTAGTTTACAATCGATGCTTTCGATGACAATTGGCAACTTCGACGGAGTGCACCGCGGCCATGCAGCGCTCGTCGCAGCCGCGCGGCGCGCGGTTGGAACGACCGGCACCGTCGTGGCTGTGACATTTGAACCGCACCCCATGGTGCGACTCCGTCCCCAGTCTGCGCCGCCGCGGCTCACACGCGCCGACGTGCGCCGTTCGCTTCTCATGGACGCCGGCTGCGACGATGTGATCGAGATGGATCCATCGCCGGAGCTGCTCGCGCTCGACCCGCACGCGTTCATCGCGAACCTGCGCAGGCAGCTGCCGTTTGATGTCGTCGTGGAAGGTTCCGATTTCCGATTCGGCCGCCAGCGTGCCGGATCGGTCGAGACGCTGCGCGAACTCGGCGCGCGCCTCGGATTCACGTTCGTCGAAGTTCCTCCGATCGACATCGCGCTCAATGATCGCACGCTGGTGTGCGCCAGTTCCAGTGTGATCCGCTGGCTGGTCTCGCAGGGGCGCGTGCGCGATGCGGCGGCACTCCTCGGACGACCGTACACCATGACGGGTGTGAGTATTCCCGGCGATCGGCGCGGCCGGGCGATCGGGTTCCCCACGCTCAATCTCGGGCCGACGGAGCAGCAGCTGCCGATGGACGGCGTCTACGGGGGCTTCGCACGGTTGCCCGATGGAAGCAGCGCGCTCGCCGCGCTCTCGGTGGGAACCAAGCCGACGTTCGGACAGTCCGCGCGCACATGCGAGGCGCATCTCGTCGACACGCATCTTCCCCTCGACTGGTACGGCGCGGAGATGGCGTTTTCGTTCCTGACGTGGATTCGCGAGCAGCGCAGCTTCGCGTCACTCGACGGGAGCGAGGGGCTGCTCGAGCGCATCCGTGCCGACATTCGGGAAATCCGTGAACGACTTCCACCGCTGCGCGGCGCGCACGTCGCAGCGTCCACCTCCTCGGCGAATATCACATCATGACGGACGCGTTTCCGTACGTCTCAAACACCTCGATCGAAGAGCTCGCCGCACGCATCCGAACGGCGAAGCGCATATTCGTCACGACACACGCCAAGCCCGACGGCGACGCGCTCGGTTCCGTCCTCGCTGTCGTCCGTGCCGCGCAGGCGCTCGGCATTCACGCCGAGGGATGGATGGTCGGACCGTTCGAACCGAATCTGATGTCGCTCGCCGCGCCGACCGCGCTCGAATGCGTGGATCCGAAGGCGCCGCGCCTCCCGACAACCGAGTACGACCTCATCGTGATTGTTGACACCGGTGCGTGGTCGCAGCTCGAAACGCTCGCGCCGTGGCTGCGAGCGCGCGTGGCGAACGCGATCGGCATCGATCACCATACGCGCGGTGACGAGGTGGCGCGGCAGCGGGTCATCGACGTGACGTGCGGCTCGGCGACAGCGATCATCGCCAGACTCATCGACGCTCTCCACGTCCCGCTGCACGCCCCGTTGTCATCGCCCACGGACCGCAAGGGGCGCGGCAGCATTGCGGAAGCGCTCTTCCTAGGCCTCGCCACGGACACCGGGTGGTTTCGTTTTCAGAACGCGAAGCCGGCGGAGTTTGAACTCGCGTCACGGCTGCTCGCGGCCGGTGTGGACAAGGACCGGCTTGTCGAGACGGTCGAGAACAGCCACCGTCCCGAGCGGCTCGTGATCGAGGCGCTCGCGCTGGGCGGCGTGACATTTGTGGATCTCGGAACGCGCGGCAGTGTGGCAGTGATGCGGATCGCGATGAGTGATCTGCAGAAGACCGCCGCGACGGTCGAGGAGACGTCCGGCATTGTGAACGCGCCGATGGCGATCGGCGCCGTGCGTGCCGCCGTACTGCTCGTCGAGACCGAGCCGGGCCTTGTCAAGCTGTCGTTTCGTTCGAAGCCGCGCGATGATGACGGTCGCTTTATCGATGTCAACGAACTCGCAAGCCGCTTCGACGGAGGCGGGCACGTGCACGCGGCCGGCGCCCGGTTTCGCGGGACACTTCCCGATGCGGAAAGAGCCGTACGCGCAGCCATTGTTGAGCCGATAGTGGCGACATGAACATCCCACGGCATTGGGCGCGCGGCGAAGCTTCCGAGAAGGATCCAGCGACGGGTGAGCTGCACGAGGCCAGCGCGTACGGCTGGTCGGACGTGAGCATCGCCGACGCCACGCGCAGCGCGATTGAGCGGGCGCAGCGCGTCGCGCAGTGGCTGCGGAACGATCGCGCGGAGGACCTTGACCGCTACGAATACGGCGGAAACCGGCCGCTGCGGGAGATGGTCGTGCGCGAATTCGGAAGCGATGCGAGCCGTGTCGCCGCGAGCACGCGCAATCAGTCAGGCGCGCTCGTCCTCAACACGGCCAACGTCGCGTTCATCGATGTTGACGTGCCGAAACGAGGACTCGTCGCGGGTCTGATGGACCGCCTTCGGCGGCGCACGGGTGTCGCGGAAGGAGCGGCGCTCGGACGCATTCAGGCTGCGAGCGAAGTGCATCGCACGCTCGGTATCCGGATCTACCGCACCGCCGGCGGATTTCGCTGTCTCCTCACGAGCGGTCTGCTCGATCCGGTGGCCACTGCGACGGCGGAGCTGTTGGCGGCATTCGGATGCGATCCGCGCTACACCGCGCTGTGCCGCGTCCAGCGCAGTTTCCGGGCGCGCCTCACGCCGAAGCCGTGGCGGTGCGGACTGCAGAGGCCGCCCGCGCAGTTCCCCTTCGCGAATGCTGACGCGGAAGCGCGGCACGCTGCATGGGTGCGCGAGTACGAGGCCATCAGCGCCCGCCACGCGGTGTGCGAGCTGGTCGAGACGCGCGGGCCCGCCTACGTCGAACCGACGGTTGCCGCTCTGATTCGGGAGCACGATGCCGCCACGGTCAGTCACGGGAAACCGCTCGCGTGACGCGATCGATTACTTCGCGGGCCACTCGATGGTGTAACCAAGACCGGTGACGGCTTCGGTGATCTGCGACTGGAGCTCGATGGTGCGCGTGCGGTCGGTGATGTCGATGTCGGCCGTTTCCGCGGCGATCGTGACGGTGCACGCGCTGACACCGTTGATCTTCGTCACCTTCGATGTGATCGCGGCGACGCATCCTTCGCAATGCATGCCCTTCACCGTGCAGTGCAGCGCAGCGGGAATCGAGGCAGACGGCGCGTCAGGCACGGGACGCGTCGCGAGATACGCGACAGCGCCGACCGGAACAACGGCAACGGCAGCTATGAGAATGATTGATCGCAGGTTGGGCATTAGATGCATCGATGGTAGCCGCTACACCCCCGGCCGAAACAGCGCCGCTTTCCGAAACGTGCCTTCGAGGATCGCGTCGGCCGGCGCCTTCAGCCAGTCCGCGAGGATGCCGGCATAGATCGAGCGGAAATCGACGGTGAACTTGAGATCGCCCTGGTCCAGATCAACGAGCGATGGGTGTTCGCTGAAAACGCCGCTGCGGACCATCGGGCCGACGAGGAACATCGGCGCCGCCGTGCCGTGATCGGTGCCGCCGCTCGCGTTCTGCCGCACGCGCCGGCCGAACTCGCTGAAGCACAGCGTGAGCACGCGGCCGTCGTTGCCCTGCGCCGTGAGGTCGTTCTGGAATGCGCGGAGGGCATCGCCGAGCTGCTGCATGAGATTGCCGTGCGGCCCTCCCTGACCCGCGTGCGTGTCGAAGCCGGACATGGTCGCGTAGTACACGCGCGTCGTCATTTCGTCGCGGATCATCGCGCTGATCGTGCGCAGCTGCCGGCCGAGGTCGCTGTTGGGAAACGGCGCGAGCGGCGCCCGTGCCACCGCGCTGCGGATGCGTTCGCTCGCGACCTGCGCGTCGAGCGCGGTCCGCATGAGAAAGCTCGTCTGCGTACCGGCGCCGGTTCCTTCGAGGGCGCCGGCGCGGTTGATTGCGTCATACGGCTGTTTGAGTGAGGCGTGCAGGTCTTCGCCGAGCCAGCGGAAGAGGTCCGCCGATTCGAATGCGATCGGCTTCTGAATATCGCCGACCAGCGCGAGCGGCGCGTTGCGGCCGATTGCGATCGAGCCTTCGGGAAGCGGTGTTCCGTTGCACGTGTTGTCGAAGTATCGGCCGAGCCAGCCGTTGCCCTGACCGTCGGTGCGCGCGGTCTGCCAGATGTCCATCGACGTGAAGTGCGATCGATTCGGATTCGGGTAGCCGACGCCCTGAATGACCGACGCGCAGCCGTCATCAAGCAGCGACTTCAGGCCCGTGAGATTCGGATGCAGGCCGATGCCGCGCTGCTGATCGAGTTCAAGCGCGCGCCCGGCGCCGGATCCTGGCGCGCCGATGCCGAGCGACGGCCGCGCGTTGTAGTACGCCGCATCGCCATATGGAATCACCGTGTTCAGGCCGTCGTTGCCGCCGCCGAGCTGCACGATGACGAGGATGCGGTCGGTCGGCACACCGTTGCCGGAGTACGGCGTCGACATCAGCATGCCGAGCGCCGACTGCTGGATGAACTGCGGGACCGTCGCGGCCATCGACGCGAGCGTGAGTCCGCGCTCCAGAAAGAGGCGCCGCGAAAACGGTGTTCCGGCAAACCCGGGCGATGAAGTGTGCGACGTGTCGGACATGAGAACCTCGTCTCTCAGCAAAGCTGAAACTCAGGCATCGCGGAAATCAGGGCAAGTGCGGCGATCAGCCGGTCGTTTTCGGCGGCGCCATCATTCTGACGCAGAAACGCGCTCAGTGCGTCGACGCGACTCTGATGCGGTCTGGCGGCCAGACTGAAGCGAAGCAGAAAGCGGGCGACTTGTTCCGCATCAAGGAAGGCTGGGGGCGGCTCACCCTCCGTTTGTGTCGCGCCAGCCTTCACATCAGCAATGAGGTGCCTGGCGTCGTACGCGTCGTCGGTCACCGGCCAGTCGTACTGCTGCGGCCGCCGGCCGGTGAGGAGATAGATCAGGACGTTTTGCCGGACGAAGAGCGTCGACGTGTTGATCCACGCGCGGCCGCCGTCCCACCCTTTGACACTCGGCGGCTGAAAGAGGCTTTGCCCCATGAGATCCGCCGCGCTGACGAGTGCGCTCATTGAGCGCACCGGTGTGCGATAGGAGCGGACGGCCTGCACGATCAACTGCATGGGACTTTTGATGACGGCGGCAGCATTGACTGCATCGTAAAAGTACGCGCTGCGAAACATCGTGCGCAGCACCGGCTTGAGTTCGTAGCGTCCGTCGCGCAGCTGCTTCGCCAGCGCCCGCACGAACGCCCTGCCGTCCGCGGTCGGGTCGCCGGGCGCGTCGTTCACAAAATAGCGAAACAGCTTCCAGCACAGAAACTCGCTCGCGACCGGCTTCTCTAGCAGGAATCGCACGAGATCGTCGCCCGACCAGTTGCCGCGCTTGCCGAAGAGCATCTTTGGTGTCGCGTCGTGATCGTTCGCGCGGAAGACGAACGCGTCGTCGTCAAACGTGAAACCGGTGAGCGCCCGCGCGCCCTCTTTGATGTCCCGCTCGCTGTAGCCGTTGCCTTCGCCGAGCACGAACAGTTCCATGAGTTCGCGGGCGAGGTTTTCGTTGGGACGCTGCCGGCGGTTCTCGTCGTTGTCGAGATACTCGAGCATCGCCGGATCACGAATGATCGCGAACATGAGATCGGCGACGTTGCCGAGCGCGTGGCGGCGGAACAACTCGTTCTGCGCGATCATGTGATAGCTGTCTTCGATCGTGCGATAGCCGGTCGCGCAGTGGCCATGCCAGAACAGCGTCATCTTCTCTTCGAGCGGCCGGCTCGTTTCGATCATCCGCGTCAGCCACCAGGTTTGCGCGGCGCGCATCTGTTCGCGGTCCAGCCCTTCGCGCCGCTGCCGCTCGCGCTGGATCTGTTCGAGCGCCGCTTCATCATTCATGCGCCGCGCTTCCTGAGCGGCCTGCGCCTCTGCCGGTGTCGGTGGGCGCATGATGTCGGCATTCCACAACGGCGCCTGCGCGCCCGGCGCCGCGGGTTCGATGAACGCGTCGACCGCCTTGTCCAGTCCCAGATTTGCGAGTGAACGCACATCCTCCGGAGCGCCGCCGAATCCCGCGCGGTGCAGGAGATGGTGGGCCTTCCAGTAATCAAACTTCGCGGCGGGCAGTGGACGGAGCGGAGGAGGCGCCATGCGATGCTTCGTTCTGTTCTATCGACCTTCTGGACTCGGCGCGCCCGAGATTCCCGAGTTTTCGCGGATTGTCGATGTTCCACCGCGCGGCGGGGGCAGTGCGAAGTGAAGGAGGGCAATCAGGGCGAGAGGAATCGGCAGGAGCCAGGTGTCGAGCGCAATGAAGCCGCGGGCGGCCAGCGGCGCGAGGGCCAGCACGACCACGCCGAAGAGGACCACGCGCCCGCGCGTCACCGGCCAGCGGCGCGGGCCCGGTGGCATGAAGAGCGCGACGTACGCGGGAAACAGCAGTCCGTAGCAGCCGAGGAAGAGCAGGTAGGTCGTTTCTGCATCGATGCCGAACAGCGAAGACGCCTCGACCGCGAGCACGCCTCCTATCGCCGGCACGAGAATCACCATCTGGCGGGCGCGCTGCGTGTGAGGAACCGGTGCGCGTCGCAGTTCGCGGACATGCACGGCAATCGTGAAGATGAGCTGCGTGACGAGGTGCGCGAGCACGGCGGTCAGCAGCGTCTCGATCCGCAGTCCGCCTGTCGCGCCGTAGGCAGCCGTCAGGAGAATGACGACGAAGAACGAGATCCCGAACACGCCGAATGCATGGACGCTCGATGTTCGCTGCCGCGCCCGATGAAAGGTGCGGTCGAGCCAGGGACAGAGAAGAAATCCGAACACGATGATCGGCGCGGCGAACCACAGCGACTGCGCCGTCGGCATGTTCGGGTGTCCACCCATTGGAATCGTGCCGAGCGGCGCGAATCCGACCTGCGTCCAGGCGAAAAACGAGACGCCCGTGATCAGCACACCCAGCCACGGCCAAGCCCGCTCGGGCGCGAGACTCAGGAGGATGGCGACGACAATGCAGCCTGCCGGCACGAGCCAGCCCATCGGCAGCGGTGATGACACAGGCTCGCCGTGCGCCGAAACGAGCGCGCCGGCAAGCCACGCGAGAAAGAACATCTGATAGGCCACCGTGATCGCCGAGAACACAACCATCGCGCCGGCATGGTCGCGGCACAGTCGTTCACTGGTCGCCTTGCTGCAGAGGTAGCCGAAACCGGCGCAACCGAGGACGTTCGGCACGGCAAACACCGCGAAGCCCCACCAGCCCCAGTGGCGCAGCATGATGATCGGGAGATACATCCCGATGCACCACGTCCAGCTGGCAGTGCAGAAAAGCCCCCATCCAAGGGGATTGCCGATGCGGGCAAGCATGCGGGGGAGTGTAGAGGAGCGTGCGGCGCGGAAGGGTCGTCCGCACACTCCAGCCCAGCTACTTCGTCTTCTTCCGCCGATCGCGCCGCGCCTGCGCCATCGACTTCGGCGTGCAGTGGAACGTGATGGCACAGCGGCCGACGAGCATTTCGCGGCCGCGCTTCTTCAGCTGCTGACGGATTTCCATCTCCAGATCGATATTGAACTCGCCGCCCGCCTTGATCTTGTTGTCGAGGTCTTCGCTCTGCACGATCTCGTAGATCGCAGGACCGAAGCACGGCCGCAGGAAGCGATAATTCATCGTCTTGCAGACGACCGTGAAGTCACCGCCGCACTTGCCGAACAGGTACATGCCGCCGGCGACTTCCGAGTTGCCGAGGAGTGCCGCGCCGGCCATCGCGTTGTACCAGTTGCGATTGAATCGGGTGAACGGCAGGATCGCGACGAAGCGGCTCGTGCCGTCGCGCTTGACCGAGATTCCGGAGCGAAATGCGAATGGAAGATAGACGAGCGAGAAGGCGCGCTGAAAGAATGTGTTTTTCGTCGAGAGCCGCGACAGCCAGGCTTCGGCCCGCTGCGTGAGGGAACGCTTGGTCTGGGGACGCGCGAGGGCAGTGTCGGCGAGCGGTTCGGCCGCAGCGGAGGGACTGATGGGGTTCGACGAAGACACGGGTGGCAGTTCACGCAGCGGGGACGGCGGTCGATGAGGGGCGGTGTGCGGTGTGCGGGGGGTGACATCGTACGTGCAGCCGGGGCGAGGGTTCCAGCGCCGAGTTGCACTCGATGGCTCTTTCCATGATTCTGTCGGCATCCATGCACAGCCTGACCACACGTTCGGACTTGGATCGCGGCGGCGTGTGCGGCGTGTGCGGCGTGTGTTCATGGTCGCTGCGCCCGGCCGATCCGCATGAGCTCGTGGCGCAGCTACGGGCGTGCGGGTGTGATGCTGTGCAACTGGCATTGACGCCGCTCGTCGAGGCGCCGACCGTGTGGGGCGCTGCGGGAAGCGTGCTGCGCGATGCAGGCATCCGCGTGATTTCCGGCATGCTGGCGACAGTCGGCGAGGACTACTCCAGCATCGACGCTATCGCCCGCACGGGTGGCGTGCGGCCTGATGCCACGTGGCCGGCGACGCGCGAACGCGCCGCCCAAGTCGCCGCTGCGGCGCGGCGGTTAGGTATCCGCCTTGTCACGTTTCATGCCGGGTTCATACCGCATGACCGCGGCGATCCGGAGCGCGACACGATGCTCGCACGCCTGCGCGCCATCGCGGCGATGTTCGGCGACTTCGGAATGCAGATCGCGTTTGAAACCGGTCAGGAGCCCGCGTCGGTGCTCGTCGACGCGCTCCAGGACCTGGGGCACCCGTCCGTCGGCGTCAACTTCGATCCTGCCAACATGCTGCTGTACGGGTCGGGCGATCCGGTCGAGGCGATCGGGATGCTCGCACCGTGGGTCAAGCAGGTGCATGTGAAGGACGCGGTCGCGAGCGGCGTCGCGGGCGTCTGGGGGAGGGAGGTGCCCGCCGGCACTGGCGACGTCGCGTGGCCCGCATTCCTGGCGGCCGTCGCACGGTGCCCGCAGCGTCCGCCGCTGGTCATTGAGCGGGAGGCGGGACCGTCGCGGGTCGCGGACATCGTGCTGGCTCGGGAACTCATCGCCCGTTTGACCCGTGAGTGACGAACACGCGGCGCACGCGCCGTAGGATGCTCGCATGCCAACGTATGTCTATGCAGTGATTCAGCCCGATGGCACCGATGGTGAGGTGTTCGAGATAATGCAAATGATGAGTGAGGCAACGCTCACGAAGCACCCCACAACGGGCAAGCCTGTGCGCCGTCTCGTGACGGCGCCGAACCTGTCGCTGCAGTGGAGCGAAGGCGCGAGCAAGGACAAGCTGAGCGACAAGAATCTCGAACGGCTCGGGTTCGCGAAGTATCAGAATGCCGGAGACGGCCGGTTCGAAAAGCGGGCGGGTGCCGGTCCCGACTCGATCGCCGCGGACTAACTCGTGACGGCCGCCAAGCACGCACCATCGCCACGCGAGCGGATCGAGCAGCTGCGCGAGCACCTCGACCGCGCCAACCGCGCGTATTACGTCGACGCCAATCCATTTCTTGCGGACAGCGAGTACGACCGATTGCTGAGCGAGCTCGTCGAGCTTGAACGCCAGCATCCCGAGTTCGCGGACCCCTCCAGTCCGTCGCAGCGCATCGGCGACGCGACCACCGGCGGATTCGCCGTCGCGACGCATCGCGTGCCGATGCAGTCCGTCGACAACAGTTACTCCGTCGAGGATGTGCGGACGTGGCACGATCGGTGTCGTGCAGCGCTGGTCGAGGCCGAGCTGCTGGGCGCTGACGACCCGCTGCCGATGGTGTGCGATCCGAAGGTCGACGGCCTGGCAATCAGTCTGCGCTATGAAGACGGAGTCCTCGCGAGCGCTGTGACGCGCGGCGATGGCGAGAAGGGCGACGTCGTCACGCGTAACGCGAAGGCGATCCGTTCGATTCCGACGCGGCTGCATGCTCCGGGCGGACTTCGCGTGCCGCACGTCCTCGAAGTCCGCGGCGAGATCTACATGCCGAGCGACATGTTCGAGAAGATCAATGCCGAGCGCGCGGAAGCGGGGGAGCTGCTGTTCGCGAATCCGCGCAACAGCACCGCGGGAACACTGAAGAATCTGGATCCGCGCATTGTGGCGCGGCGCGGCCTGCGATTCTGTGCGCATGGTCGCGGCGAAGCAGCGGGTGCCGTGCCGGACTCGTGGTGGGAATGGCTCGCATATCTGCGCGCGTTGGGCATTCCGACCAATCCGCACGCGCAGCGCTGTGTGACGCTGAATGATGTGCTCGCCGCGATCGAAGCGTTCGCGGCGCCGCGCCGCTCGCTGCCGTACGCGGTCGACGGCATGGTCGTGCGCGTCGATCGGCTGGAGTTTCAAACCGCGCTGGGCTCGACGAGCAAGGCGCCGCGCTGGGCGATCGCGTTCAAGTATCCCGCTGAACAAGGCGTGACGACCCTGCGCGAAGTGAACTGGCAGGTCGGGAAAGGCGGCACACTCACGCCGCGCGCGACGATGGAACCTGTGGTGCTTGCGGGCACGACGGTGAAGCATGCGACGCTGCACAACATTGAAGAGATCCGCCGGCGGGATGTGCGCATCGGCGACACAATCATCGTCGAGAAGGCTGGGGAAGTCATTCCGCAAGTGGTGCAGCCCGTGCTCGAGAAGCGCATCGGCACCGAGCGCGTGATCGAGCCCCCGACGGCATGCCCGGCCTGCGGCGGCGCGGTCGAGCAGGAGGGGCCGAAGCTCTACTGCGTGAATCCTGAGTGTCCAGCGCAGTTCCGCGAGCGGCTCAAGTGGTTCGTAGCCCGCGATCAGATGGACATCGATGGCCTCGGCGAGAAGCTCGTTGATCAGCTCGTCGAGGCGAAGCTCGTGACGCACTTCGCGGACCTGTTCATGCTCACGCGCGCGCAGCTGATTTCGCTGGATCGTATGGGCGAGAAGAGCGCCGACAATCTGCTCGCGGGGATTGACGCCGCGCGCGGGCGCGGGCTGGCGCGCGTCCTCGCCGGCATCGGGCTGCGGCACATCGGGACGAGCGCGTCGAAGACGCTGGCGAAGGCATTTCCCGATGCCGATGCGCTGCTGGCCGCGCGCGAGGAACAACTCGCTGAACTCGAGGACTTCGGCGCGATCACCGCCGCGAGCCTGGCGCACGATCTCAGCACGGAACGGATTCGGGAAACGTTCGACCGTCTGAAGCAAGCCGGCGTCGACCTCGCCAGCCCGCTGTACCGCGCGCGTGAAGAAGCCGTCGTGATCGCGAGCCCTGTCGCGGGAAAAACGATCGTGGTGACGGGCACCCTCGAGCGATGGTCGCGCGGCGAGATTGAAGAGCTGCTGGAGTCCCTGGGGGCGAAGGTCTCAGGCAGCGTGTCGAAGAAGACGGATGTGCTGATCGCCGGAGCGGAAGCCGGTTCCAAGCTCGCGAAAGCGCGCGGTCTTGGGGTCGAAGTCTGGGACGAGGCGCAGGCCATCGCGGCCCTCGACTCCGCCTGATCTTGCCCCCGCGATTCCGATCCGGCGCTTCCCGTAGAATTCGCGTCCACATGGGTCAATTCACTCTCGGCCTCCGCAGTCTTCTGATCAAAGCGGCGATCTTCGTCCTGCTGGCGGCACTGCTGGCGTGGCTGCTCGGCGGGACGCTGTTTCCCCGGGCCGTCACCTCCGACGGACCCGCCGTGGCCTGGAATGGCGCGAAGTGGCACCTCCGCGCGTCGCTCGGCGGCGATCAGCCAGGCGTCCTCCGGTGGTCGCTCATGCGGCAGCGGGACAGTGAGACGGCGCAGGCCTGGCCGGACGACCGTCCGCTCGACCGATTCGCTGAGGCTGCAGGTCCGCTCGCGACAGAGGGCGCGCTGTACGTGGCGTTCCGCTCTCGAGACGCCACGGAGTGGACGCTCTTCACGATCAGGGACGCGGGGTTCGAGTCAACGGTGCTGCCCGATCGGCTGGAAGTGGAGCGGCAGTTGAACCGCGTGCGGAACGGACTTCCTCTGCAGGCGCCGGATGCACGGCCCTGATCTCGGTGAGACACGCACACGATGCAGAACGTCGAATTCAAAGCCGAGATCCGCGACCTCGAAGTGGCGCGTCGGCAATGCGCCCTCATCGGCGCGCGTCGCGCCGGCCGCGTCGCGCAGATCGACATGTACTTTCGCATCGCCGAGGGCCGGTTGAAACGGCGCGAGTCGACAGAGCTGCTGCTGAACGAACATCCCGCGGAACGGCCGCTTGGGAGCGTCGAGTGGATCTTCTACCAGCGGCCGGATTCGCTCCTCGCCCGCATCTCGCAATACACGATCTTCACCGACGCACAGGCGCGCGTGCGGTATGGCACAGCGACGCTCATCCCGTGGAAGGTCGTGCGCAAGAGCCGCGAGCTCTGGCTCGTTGACAACGTCCGCATTCATCTTGATGACGTGGATCAGCTCGGTCTGTTTATCGAGTTCGAAGCAGTCGTTTCCGCACGCCATGACGTTGTCGAGTGCCGCATGATGGTCGCGCACCTCCGAGAGCAGTTCGCGCCGATTCTTGGAGAACCGATCAGCGGCTCCTACGAAACCCTGGCGCCGGAGCTCGAAGACAGCGAGCGAACCATCCGTCTGCCCTGAGCCTAGCCGCTCAAAGCGTCAGCGCCCCCTGGAAGATCGCGACTGCCAGCACCAGCGCGACCGCGATGCGCCACACGCCGAAGATGACGAACGAGTGTGTCTCGAGGTATCGCACGAGCCACTTCACAGCGAGCGCTGCGCTCAGCGCCGCGACAGCGATTCCGACGACGACCGGCAGCCATCCGCCGAGCGGCACGACAAAATCGAGTCCGTGATCTTTGATCTGCTTCATCAGCTTGTACGCGCATGCCGCGCTCAAGGTCGGCAGGCCGAGCAGGAATGAGAACTCCGCAGCTTTCGCCGGCGGCAAGCCAGCGGTCAGTCCGCCGAGAATCGTCATCATCGAACGGCTCGTGCCAGGAATCATCGCCACGCATTGCATGAGTCCGATGATCAGCGCGTCCTTGACCGTGAGATCCTCGATGTTCCGAAACGGCCGGCCCTCGCCGGACTCCTGCCGCCGGCGCAGGCCGTCCTGCCACGGCTTGATCGCGATGAGCAGCACACCGCCGGCGAACAACATCACGATCACAGGAATCGGTCTGAGCAGATATGCATCGATGAGATCGTCGAGCAACAGTCCGAACACCGCGGCCGGCAGGAACGCGACGACGAGCAGCATCAGTAGCCGTCGTCCCGCCGCGTCCGTTCCGCCGACGCCGCGCAGCATGCTCTGCACGCGGGCGCGGTACAGACCGAGCACCGCGAGGATCGCGCCGCCCTGAATGATGATGATGAATGCGTCAATGGACTGTTTCGATTCGGGCGTCTGGCCGAGTCCGAGCAGCCACGCCGTGAGACTGAGGTGGCCCGTGGAACTCACCGGAAGGTATTCGGTGATGCCTTCGACGAGGCCGAGCAGGATCGCTTGCAGGATGTTCATGAAGGCGCGTCGGGAGGTGTCTGCAGCCAGGGCATCAACGCGCGCACGCGTGCACCCGTGTCTTCGATGGGATGTTGTCGGCTCAGTTGGCGTTGCGCGTTGAGCCAACCGTCGCCGTTCGCGTGATCGTCGACGAGCCGCTTCGCGAACCCGCCGCTGCGGATCTCCGCGAGGATGCGGTCGAACTCGGCGCGGAGTCCGGGGCCCGCGATCCGTTCCGCCGCTTCGAACGCCCCGAATTCCGCCGTATTCGAGATCGCGGCGCGCATGCCTGCGAGGCCCCGGCTGTACACGAGGTCTGCGACCTGCTTGGCCTCGTGGCAGCATTCGATGTACGCAAGCTCCGGCGGATATCCGGCGGCAACGAGCGCCTCGTACGCAGCGACGATGAGCCCGCTCAGTCCGCCGCACAGCACCGCCTGCTCGCCGAAAAGATCGGTTTCGGTCTCGTCGGCGAACGTCGTCTCCAAGATCCCCGCTCGGGCGCAACCGATTCCGCTCGCCCACGCGAGGGCCAATGCGCGTGCATCGCCGGCCGGCGATTCGTGGGCGACAGCCACGAGGCCCGGGATGCCCTGACCAAGCACAAAGCGTTCGCGCAGCGTGGTCCCGGGACCTTTCGGCGCCACGAGGACGACGCCGAGATCGTCGCGCGGCCGCACCTGCTGGTAACGGATCGAGAAGCCGTGCAGAAAGCCGACGGTCGCGCCCTGCCGAAGATGGGGGGCGATGTGGCGTCCGTACACCTCGGCGTGCACTTCGTCGGGAAGGCTGACGATCAGAAGATCGGCCTCCGCCGCAGCGCCGTCCAAGTCCGCCGTGCGGAATCCAAGGCCGTCCGCCTCGCGGCAGCCGTTGCCGTTCGGTCGCCCGCCGATGAGGACATTGATGCCGCTGTCGCGCAGGTTCAGCGCGTGAGCCCGCCCTTGGTTGCCGAAGCCCAGGAGCGCGACACGACGGCCTTCAAGCGGAGTTCGGGGTGCATCGGCATCGCCGCGAAGGACGCGCATCGCTTCAGGATACCTGTCCTGCGAAGGACCACTGGCTGGTGCAAGGATTGCAATGGCTTTGTGCAGCGATCGCCGGTCCCAGGCTCAAGTGGTCCGTCTGTGCGGCCGATGTGCGAGGGGGGACGCTTCGCCCCAGCGCGACGGGACAGCGCGACGGGACAGGACGGCCTCGGTTCCTCCACTCCACAGACTGCCGGGAGCATCAGATGGCACCAGATCAGAACAGCGACGGTCGTGAACGTCGGCGCCATGCGCGATTCAAGGTCGTGCCGATGTACACGCGCCTGCAAGTCCGCGGTCCCGCCGATGATGCCCTGCCCCTTGACGGGCACGTGTACGACATCAGCGAAGGCGGCCTGCGGTTTGAGCTCGACGAGCCGTTGCCGGAAGGGGAGCGGGTCACGGTCGAGATCGATCTTCCCGGCTGTCAGAAGCTCATCAAGGCATACGGCAAGATTGTTCGAGTCAACGACCGCGAGGACGACCCCGGTCCGCGCCGCATGGCCCTCCGCTTCGACAGCTTCGTTGATGAAGCGAGCAAGCGCGCACTGAGCCGTTATCTCGGAGAAGGCTGGCTTGAGGAAGAGCGCGCGGCCTGACGGAACGCGCTCGCGACGCGATCCGCGATCTCACCGGGCGTCCCTGCGTTCACATCGACGACGGCATCAGCGAGCTCCAGATAGCGAGGCCTTCGCGCCAGCGCCAGCACCTGTAATTCTTCAAGGACACCGAGGCCGGTGATGCTCGTGCGGTCCCCGGGACCGGCATGAAGTCGTGCCTCCGCTGTCGCTGGACCGCAATCAAGCATGATCACACGCGCGGCATCTCGCCGTTCTTTGAGCAACGCGGCGATAGAGGGAACGAGCGGGGCACCTCCACCCAAGGCGAGAACCGCAGGCGCGAGCGGCGCTTGAAAGAATGCTTTGGCAGCGGCTGCTTCCGCGGCGCGCCAGATTGGCTCGCCCAGTGAAAAGACCGCCGTCACCGACGTGTGTCCGAGCCGTCGCAGCGCGAGGTCGTCGAGATCGAAGAATTCGATGCCAAGCCGCTGCGCGAGCAGCTGGCCGATGGTCGTCTTCCCCGCGCCACGCAGGCCAATGAGACAACAATGGGGCGCGCCCGGCGCGGTCGGCACCGTGGGGTGCGCGGGAAACTCGTTCAACGAAATCTCCCGCGGCAGGTGAGAGGGAGGCTTTTGCCCAAAGCGCGATCAGCGCGTGTGCCGGCAGCGCGATCAGCGGGTGCGGATGCGGCGGCCGATGCGGCGCTGGCGATTCAGAATCCTGCGGCCGGCACCGGACTTCATGCGCCTGCGGAAGCCGACCTTGCGCACCTTCTTGATGCGACTGACCTTGTGGGGGTAATGCATAGGAAAAAAACTCGCGGGCGGGGGGTGCCAGAAGCGGACCGGGAAAGGTAACACAGCCCGCCGGGGAGAGCAAGCGTGGTGTTTGGGGGCGCGTTGGCGGTTCCGGGAACTGTCGGCCAACGCCGCACCGTGGCTCGGCTGCAGCGAAGCGCTTGCATTGCCGATAGCCAGCGGGGATCGTGTCCCACGGGCGAGTCCTCCAGCCGTTGCGTCGTCGCGATGACTGGAGCACCCGCCGACAGCTCATACGAGGTCCGCGCGCGATCGCGTCGCGCGGTCCGCAATTCCCGCGGAACGGGATGTGATGTCGGTACCAATGAATACAGGTCCGTCTGAGACCACCGCCGAACTCGTTGCCTCGAGGGCGCTCGCCCACGCCGCCGCGCAGGCACTCTCCAATCCGGAGCGCCGCACGACGCTCGCCATGCCAACCGAAGACTCGCCCGAAGCGGTGATCGAACGCATGATCGGTTACGCGTTTCACGACCGATCGCTGCTGGCGAAAGCGATGGTCCACGCATCGATCGCCACATCGCGTCTTGAAAGCAACGAGCGGATGGAGTTCCTTGGCGATGCGATCCTGGGCATGGTGATCTGCGACTATCTCTTCCGCAGCTATCCGAACGCGCTCGAAGGGGAACTCACGAAGATCAAGTCGAGCGTGGTGAGCCGGCGCACGTGCGCCGAGATCGCGCTCTCGATCGGACTCGACGAGGGACTGCTGCTTGGCAAAGGCATGGGGACGCGGGAAAACCTCCCGCAGTCACTAGCAGCCGCGGCGTTTGAGGCGGTGATCGGCGCGATCTATCTCGACGGCGGCCTTGAGAGCGCGGCACCGTTCGTTCTGAAGCACCTGTCCGAGCGCATTGAGCGAGCCGCGCGCCTTGGCCACCAGCACAACTTCAAGAGTGTGCTGCAGCAGGCGCTGCAACGCAGCGGTTCCTGCAATCCTGCGTACGTCATTGTCGACGAGCGCGGCCCCGATCACTCGAAGTGCTTTGAGATAGCGGTCGAGGTTGACGGCCGGCGCTTCCCCGGATGCTGGGGCACGTCGAAGAAAACAGCCGAGCAGCAAGCCGCGCTCACGGCGCTGCTTGAGCTCGGCTTTGCGACGACCTCCGAGGACGGTGATGTTCTGATCCGGCGGATCGAAGACGGCGAGGGCATTCCTCCGCCCGCGCAGCAGGCCGAGGAGCGTGCGACTTCGCCCGAGTAAGGCTGTCAGTGCGACAGATACCGCAGCAGGAACCACGCGCCGCCGGCGTGCACAGCGATGGCGACCACCGCCGTCGTCGCGTACGGCCACCACTGGCGTGTCGATCGCGGTCGCGCGGGCAGCGCGGTGAGCGCCACCGTTTCCATTGCAAGGTCCGGCGACTCACCACGTCGAGCCCGGTCCTGCACTGCAGCGATGATGAGATTCGCGTCGAACGGGCGCACGCCGACTCGATGGGCGAACGCAAGGACCTTGCGCCGTCGTTCAAAGGTCAGAAGCGAGCCTTCGAGGCTCGACGCTGTCTCAAGCGCCACCTGCCACCGCGGATCCTGCGGGTCAAGCGTGTGATTGATGGCAGCGTCGAGGTTCGCGTGCGCTATCCCGCGCCGCGCCGCAGCCTCGTCACGCTGGACGGCATGCGGCGCGTTCAGTCGCGGTCCAGCCGGGGAATCACCTACGCCCACCAGCCGCAACGGCTGGCGAATCCCGCCCAATGCCGAGCGCGCGGCAGCGGGATGAAGGGGCGGGGTTTGATCGGAGCGGCTGACCATACATCGATCGCGGGCCAAGCGACACACACGGGAGACAACGCGCGGAGTCTATGCGTCGCATCGTGAAATGCCAGCCACCTTGAAAGATTGTGGGCCGATCGCGCGCTCTGCAGCGTTATCGGCACGGCTCATTCTGCGCCGTGTCGGACGATGCGCCCTTCGATGAGGAAGATGAGATCTTCCGCAATGTTGGTCGCGATGTCCGCAATTCGCTCGATGCGCTGCGCGATGGCGAGAATATCGATCGCCGCCTGGGTGTGATCGACGTTGCGGTGAATCTCGTCGCGGCTCCAGACCAGCACTTCCTTGTTGAGCTGATCGATGCGTTTGTCATCGCGGCGCAGCTGCAGGCAGCGCGGAAGGTCCGGCGTGGCGACCAGTGAAATCGCGTCGGTGACCATTCCCTTCGTCGCCACGGCCATGTCGAGCAGTGATTCGGGGAGCCGCACGACGGTGCCTTGCGAGAGCTTGAGGATGCGCTTCGCCACACCTTTCGCGAGATCCGCAATGCGCTCCAGTTCACCGGACATGCGGATCACCGTGAGAATCGTGCGGAGGTCGGACGCCACCGGCTGTCCAAGCGCGAGCAGGCGCATGCAGTCATTCTCAATTGCGAGCTGCATCCGATCGATCGCCTCGTCACCGGTGCGGACCTTCATCGCGAGTTCGGTGTCCCCGGTCTGCATGGCCTGCACGACATCGCCGACGCGCTGCTCGACCTCGGCACCCATAGCAAGAAGGTTGCGGCGGAGATCAACGATGCGGGTCTGAAGGTTTACGGACATCGTGTCGCTAGCGGACCGCGGGGAGCGAGAGGCGGAATCAGCCGAAGCGGCCGGTGATGTAATCTTCGGTCTGCTTGTTCGCCGGGCGTGTGAAGATACGCTCTGTCTCGTCACATTCCACTAGCCTGCCCTCGAAAAAGAAGGCCGTGCGATCGGACACCCGTGCCGCCTGCTGCATGTTGTGGGTCACGATGACGATGGTGTAGGTTTCCGCGAGCTGGGAAATCAGGTCTTCGATCGCGGCGGTGGAGCGCGGGTCAAGGGCTGAGCAAGGCTCGTCCATCAGCAGCACTTCCGGTCCCACAGCGATCGCCCGGGCGATGCACAGCCGCTGCTGCTGCCCGCCCGACAGTCCGAGCGCGGACGCCTTCAGACGGTCCTTGACCTCGTTCCAGAGGGCTGCGGCGCGAAGCGACTGTTCCACCAGGTCCTCGAGATCACCGCTCGACATGGAGCGGTGCAGGCGCGGGCCGAACGCCACATTGTCATGAATGGACTTGGGAAATGGATTGGGCTTCTGGAACACCATCCCGACGCGGCGGCGCAGTTCGACCACGTCGGTCGCCTTGGCAAGCAGATCGGTGCCATGCAGATCGAGCGTCCCCTCGGCCCGCGCGCTGACAATCGTGTCATTCATCCGGTTCATCCACCGGAGAAACGTGCTCTTGCCGCAGCCCGAAGGGCCGATGAGCGCGGTCACTTCACCGAAGGGAACGTCGAGCTCGAGATTGTGGAGCGCCTGAAACGATCCGTACCAGCTGCTGAAATTTCGCACCGTGATCGCGGTCGGCGGAATCGCCTCGCCCGGCGCCGGGTGTCCGGCAGGCCGCGCCACCTCGGGCCGCGCGACGGCAAACGCGGGCGCAGCGTGTCCATGCGCGTCTGCAGGAGGTGTTGAGTTCGGCGTGGTCATGGAGTGGTCGCGGGCGTCGTGGGACGTGTTGAGCGAAACCTTCGAATGCTGCTGCGTGATGTCAGATCGTATAGCCATCGAAGCGGATCACTCTCCGTCAGGAGGCACGCACGCATGCATGCACGCCAGGCTTCCTGATTCAGTTCATGTAAGAGGCGTGTGGAGTTTCTGACGGATGATCACGGCGAGCGCGTTAAACGTGAGCAGCACTGCGAGCAGCACGATAATCGCAGCGGCGGCAATCGCGTGAAAGTCGGCTTGGGGACGCCCCGCCCAGTTGTAGATCTGCAGTGGCAACACGGTGAATTCGCTCATGAGATTCACGGGCGTATCAGAAATGAACAGCGGCACGCCAAGGACGAGCAGCGGTGCCGCTTCACCGATGGCGCGGCTGATCGCCAGGATCGAGCCCGTCATGATCATCGGGATCGCGGCGGGCAGCGTCACCCTCCGCACGGTTTGCCATGTGGTGGCGCCCATCGCAAGCGAGGCTTGGCGCAGCGAACTCGGCACCGCGCGGAATGCTTCCTGGGAAGAGATGATGATGATCGGCAGAATCACCAGCATCAGCGTCAGTCCGCCGGCGAGCACGCTTCCTCCGAAGGGCAGCGCCATCGACCACCAGGACGTTGAGGATGTCCGGGTTGGACTTGAAGCATTCTTCGCCGAAACGGTCGCCGGAGGTCCGTCGATCGACGGCGCCGCCAGATCGTCCGCTAGCACGCGGACCGTGACTGCTGTCACCACCTCGCGTCCGTCTGGCTCGATCACGTGCAGCAACGCTGCGTCCCCGTCTCGCAACGGTCGCGGTGGCGCAGGGGGTGCCGTCCAGATCGACCAGCGAGCCAGGCCGTTCCGCAGCCCGCCGCTCGCACTCTCCACAACCTGCTCGTGCGGTATTCCATCCTCGCCCGCGACCATGACGCGATCGCCGACCGTCGACACTGGAACCGTCACGAGATGACCGGCGACGGTGCGGTATTCATTGTGAAACGCGTAACCGAAGAACAGCGACGGATCGTTCGATGTGCCGAAGAGGCCGAACATCCGTGCGAAAGCGGTGAGCGCGAGAATGCCGTAGACGATCGATGGCACACCGGCGAGATTGCGGATGTTCGTCTGGATGAATCGCGTGAACCGGTTGCTGGTCGCGAACTCTTCCATATAGATCGCGGTCCCGACGCCGATCGGCAGCGCCGCGGCTGCGCAGATGGCGCAGACCCAGATGGATCCCCACAGCGGCGCGCGGATCCCCGCGTCCTTCGGTTTGCGGCTGGTGTATTCGGTGAAGAACTCCCAGCGCACCCAATGCTTCCATCCCGCGAAACCGTCGCCTCCGTCCACGAAGCTCGCCTTGAGGTTCGAGAAGTCGACGATCCAGGGAAGTCCCTTGATCGTGATGCTGAACAGCAGGATCGCCAACAGCACGACTGCCATACTGGTCGCGAAGAGACAAAGCAGCAGAAACCCGCGATTCAGGAGCGTCCGCGTGCGCCTCGAGGCGGGTTGCCCGCGCTCGGCATTCAACGCGGTGGGAGCATCGGCGCCAGCGTCGATCATTCGTACTCCTCGCGGAATCGGCGGAGGATGACGTTGCCGGCGAGTGTCAGTCCCAAGGTCAGAATGAAGAGCACAAACGCCACGGCGTAGCTCGATCGATACTCGACACTGCCGGCTGGGGCATCACCGGTAAACATCGACACCATGTACGCGGTCATCGTCTGCGTTTCGTTCGCCGGATTCCACGTCATATGCGCGAGTCCGCCGGCAGCGAGGGCGACGATCATGGTCTCGCCGATCGCGCGGGTGATCGCCAGGAGAAATGCAGCGACAATGCCGGACAGCGCCGCGGGAACAACCACGCGCACCGACACGTCAAATCGCGTCGATCCGAGCGCGTACGCGCCATCGCGCAAACTGCGGGGCACGGCACGGAGCGCGTCCTCCGAGAGCGAACACACAATGGGCAGAATCATGATGCCGACAGCAAGTCCGGCGCTCGTCGCATTGAAGCTGCCAAACGCTCCGCTGAACCACTGCAGCCCCGGTGTAATCACGGTCAGTGCGAAAAACCCGTACACGACTGTCGGAATGCCCGCGAGGATCTCGAGCACAGGCTTCAGCGTCGAGCGCACGCGTGACGGTGCGTACTCGCTTAGGTAGATCGCCGCGATGAGGCCAAGCGGCAGGGCGAAGACCGCGGCCACGAGACTCACCATGAGTGTTCCCGTGACGAGCGGCCAGATGCCGAAATGCTGCGATTCACCGAGCTTTGGCGCCCACACCGTGCCGAACCAGAAGTCGGTGACCGAGACTTCCGACATCCCAAAGAAGCCCAGCGTTTCGCGCGCCAAAATGATCAGGATGGAAAAGGTCGTGACGACCGAGAGTGCGGCGCAGGTGAAGAGCGCGCCTCGAATGACGCGCTCGACCGTTTTGCGCAACGCTGCCGACCGGGGCCGTCCGCGCAACGCCGCCGCAGCGGCGCGCGCGCCCTGGTTCACCTCCGGACCACTCCGATGGATCGGATCTTCCGACGGGGCGTTCGAAACGGGGAGCGTCGTCATCAGGTCGTAATCCGCCGCAACGGCTTCCACCGTTGCGGCGGGAATGATCGCAGCAATCGCGCCGGCGTGTGACCGGTGCGGGGCGCTGGCAGCTTACTTGTAGATGTCCGTGACGCGGCCCGACACGTCCTCGCCGCTCGCGGTCATGAACTGCGTGCCCGTGCGCATATCTTTGAAGTTCTTCTTGGCCGTGGCATAGACCGTATCAGGCAGCGCGACGTAGCCGACTTCGTTAGCAAGCTTCCCTGCGTTGTTCAGGAAGAAGTCGATGTACGCGCGGAGTTCCGGCTTCTCCGTCGCGGTCTTCTTGTTCACGTAGATGAAGAGCGGACGGCTGAACGGAGCGTACGTGCCGTTCTCGATCGTCTCGTGGGTCGGCGTCACGGGGCCCTTGCCACCGTCGATCGGCACGATCTTCAGCTTGCTCTTGTTTTCAAAGTAATACGCGCATCCGAAGAAACCGATGGCGTTCTCGTCGCCGGAGACACCGCTCACCAGCGTGTTGTCGTCCTCGCTCGCCGTCAGATCAGCACGGATCTTGCCGTCCTTCTCGACGACCGTTTCCTTGAAATAGTCGAAGGTGCCGGAGTCCGTCCCGGGGGCATAAATCTTGATGGCAGTAGCAGGCCACGAAGGATCGACATCCTTCCAGGTCTTGGCGGAGCCCGTGGCCGAGAAGATCTTCTTCAGCTGCGGCACGGTGAGCGACTTCACCCACGTGTTCTTCGGATGGACGACGATCGAGAGCCCGTCGTAGCACACCGGCAGCTCGATGTATTCGATGTTGTTCTTGGTGGCGACATCGGCTTCCGATTTCTTGATCGGACGTGACGCGTTCGAGATGTCGACTTCGCCGGTGGTGAAGCGCTTGAATCCGCCGCCGGTGCCGGAAAGCCCGACCGTGACGCGGATGCCGGGCGCTTCCTTGCGGAACTCTTCAGCGACGGCTTCCGCCAGCGGGTACACGGTCGATGATCCGTCAGCGCGGACCGAACCCTTCATGTGTTTTACGTCTTGCGGAGCTGCTGCGGCGAGGAGTGAAATGCCGGCGGCGAGGGCGATTCCGCCCATGAGGGCACGGCGAGCAAACGGTCGTGTGAGCATGGAGAAGTCCTTTTCGGTTGGCGCCACCCCTGAACATGTGAACAGTGAACATGTGAACAGTGAACAGTGAACATGTGAACAGGGCACTGTCAACGGACGTTCATTCGCGGTCGACAACCTTTGGCTCGGGATGGCCCACACACAGTCGCCGTCCCATGTTAAGAACAGGTGAAGACTCGGTGTGGACTACACGACATGTTTGGGCGCAGTTGGCGTCGCAGTGGGGGTTGCAGTTGGGGTTGCGATTGGAACGACCGGCGGCTGCGGAAGAATCAGACGGAACGTGCTGCCCACGCCGAGCTCGCTGTCGACCTCGACAGATCCGCCGTGGGCTTGGGCAATGTGCTTGACGATCGCGAGACCAAGCCCGGTGCCCCCGCGGGCGCTCGAGCGGGCTCGGTCCACACGGTAGAAGCGTTCGAAGATCCGCTCCACGTGCGATGCAGCGATCCCGGGGCCTTCGTCGCGCACCGAGAGAACGACCGAGCTGTCGCGGGCGCGGGTCTCGATTGTGATCGTGGATCGTTCCGGAGCGTAGCGAATCGCGTTGGCGACGAGATTCGCAAGGGCCTGTTCCGCAAGCACTCGATTTGCCGCGATCTCCAACAAAGGAGTCGACGCCACGTCGATGCGGATTCCACGGTCCGCCGCGGCCGGCGACAGCAGCTCGACGACTGCGTCGACAACGATGTTGGGGTCAATGGCGGGTGCATTAAGGGTCACACGATGCGCGTCATCGCTGAACTCGGACTGTTCGAGCGACGCCAGAGACAGCAGATCTTCCACGAGGCTCGACAGCCGGGTCGTGTTGCGATGCACGATTTCCAGGAACTTGCGGACCTGGGCCGGATCGCTCGCGCCGACCTGCAGGAGCGTCTCGACGTAACCCTTGATTGACGTGATGGGCGTGCGCAGTTCATGGCTTACGTTCGCGACGAACTCGCTGCGAAGCGTCTCGAGCCTCCGAAGTCTGGTGACATCCTGCAGTGACACCAGCATGCCGATGGTGCGACCAGCTCGATCGCGCAGCGGCTCGCTCAGCGCATGCACTTGCCGTTGCGGTGCCGTCTGCAGCGCGCAGTCAGCCTCGATGCTGTGCGCGGCCTCGAACGCCTGGGTGACAAATCGATTGAGTTCAGCGTGACGCGTGATCTCCTGCAGGAGTCGGCCGCGGACCGTCGGCACCAGAATGCCGAGCAGCGCCGTCGCGGCGGGATTCAGTTCAATGACCCGCTGCTGCGGATCCATCGCAATAAACCCGGTCGTTGCCGAGTACAGGATTCCTTCAAGATCCCGCAGGCGGGCGGCAAGCGCCTGATCGCGCTGGTCAAGGGACCGTGACGTCCGCCGCAGGGCATGCACGACGCGCGACCATGACCGAGGCAGTGAGTCCGCGTCGCGCAAGACCGATTCGTTCACGCCTCGTTGCGCGAGGCTTTCGATCATCGCCGCTGTTCGCCTGATATATGCCGCTGCCACCAGCCGCGCCACGATCGCGCCCGCCAGCACTCCGCCGAGCGCCGCAGCAGCCGACCAGATCCACACCGGCGCGGCGTGCGCATTTGGCACTGCGATCAGGACAGTTCGGTGGAAGAGCGTGACGGAAGTGTCGATCATGCGTCGGCGAGAGCAGTCTTGCCCTCGCCGAAACGGTAACCGACGCCGCGGACGGTCTCAATGCAATCGGCAAGCGCGCCGAGTTTTCGACGCAGCGCGGTGATGTGGACGTCAACGGTGCGGCTTGACAGCACGGTCGATTTCCCGTGCACCGCCGCGATAATCTGATCGCGCGTGCGAACAAATCCCGGACGCATCGCGATGTATTGCAGAATGCCGAACTCCGTGAGCGTCACATCAATGAGCTGCGAGTCAACGGTGACGAGATGGCGTTCGGAATCGATGATGACGCGGCCGTCGATTAGCACGATGCGCGGGTCGTCTTCACCGCCGTCCGATTCACTCTCGCGCCGCCGGAGCACGTTCCGCACACGGGCCATCAGCACTCTCGGGCTGAACGGCTTCGTTACATAGTCTTCGGCGCCCAGCTCGATTCCCGTCACGATGTCCGCTTCCTCTCCCTTTGCGGACAACATGAGAATCGGAATGCGACGGGTGTCGTCGGTCTGTTTGAGTCGTCGGCAGATCTCCAGTCCGTCCAGATCTGGAAGCATCAAGTCCAGAATTACCAGATCAGGTTTCTGTCGCCGAATGACATCAAGCGCCAGACGCCCGCTGTGGACGACCGAGGCGCGGAGCCCTTCGCGCTCGACGTGAAACTGCACCAGTTCCGCGATCTCGACTTCGTCCTCGACAATCAGTACTTCCGCTCGCTGCACGTGAGGGATCTCCGTTTCGTTGGCGTGCAGGGTATCGCTTCGCCTCCCGGATGCCGCAGTGATAGCGTGAAGAACGCGCTAACACTGCGTTCTGACCCGCAGTGTGTCAGCAACGCCGGCGGGGTAGATCCATACCCCATCCGCCGCCGCAGGCTGGCCGCGACCCGTCGCGGCGGCAAGAGATATCGGAATGCCGTCCGCCGCGAGCGCCCCGAGCACGGCGATTTCCATCGCTTCCCGCGCTTCGAGCGGCACGCCGGCTTCGTTCAGCAATCGTGTGCGAAGGCCCGATGCGGCAGCGATCGTCTCGGCGAGCACCGGATGACGCGCACCGCCGCCTGCGAGCAGAATCTCGCCATCGGTCGTCATCCCTTCCTGACGCACGGCCACACCGATGATCGTGCCGACCGCCGAGACGGCGCTCGCTGCGAGATCATCCGCAGCGACCGTCGCACGATGGGCCGCGACCCATGCGATCGCTTCGTCGCCCGTGCCGAGTGAGCGGCGCGCGGAGCGCTGTGTCTCGAGAATCGCGCGCAGTTCCGCCGCGATCGCTCCGTTGACTGTCCCGCGCCGCGCGCTCTTTCCGTTAGCATCGAACGGACAGTGGAGCACGGTGCGCGCCACGGCATCGAGCACCTGATTGCATGCGCACACATCGCATCCGCGCACGTCAGTCACCGCGCATGCCGCAGGCAGTACGGTGGCGTTGCAGAACCCGCCGAGGTTCACGATCGCGCGATCGCGTTCGGCGCGAAACAGCATCCAGTCAGCAAGCGGCGTGATCGGCGCGCCTTGGCCACCCGCGGCGAGATCCGCCTGCCGGAGATCACACACCACTGCGCATCGCAGCGCCGCGACGACAGGCGCAGCCTGCAGCAGCTGCCACGACACGGGTGGCGCGTGATACACCGTCTGTCCGTGCAGCGCCGCAAGATGCACCGTTCGGCCGGCGACAAACCGCTGCAGGCACTCGGCGTGAAACACACCGAAGTCGCGCTGCAGCGTCGCGAACGCGCCGCTCGTCATGGGAATCTGTTCCGCCGCGGCGCGCAGTGCATTGGCCAGCGGTGCGGGAAACGAAAACGCTTCGTGCGCGACGAGCGCGACTCGTGCCGCCAGGCCGCGGCCATGAACCGAAATCAGCGCGGCGTCAAGCCCGTCGATGCTCGTGCCGGTCATCGTTCCAAGGACCAGGCGTTCCTCGTCCTGTACCACGTCATCCCCCACGTCATTCCGCAGGTCGTTCACGGCTGTCATCGGTGCATCGTGATCGCGCCGACGGGGATCGGCAAGTGCGGGTTTCGCTACAGTGCGACCCATGTCCATGGTCAAGCGCATTCTCGTCACCGGCGGCGCCGGGTTTCTCGGTTCGCACTTGTGCGAGCGGCTGGTGCAGCAGGGGCATGACGTCGTCTGCCTCGACAACTTTTTCACGAGCCAGAAGTCGAACATCGAGCATCTGCTTGGACTCCGCAACTTCGAGCTCATCCGCCACGATGTGACGGAACCGATCATGCTCGAGGTGGACGAGATCTTCAATCTCGCGTGTCCTGCGGCGCCTGGTCACTATCAGTTCAATCCGATCAAGACCATCAAGACGAGCGTGCTCGGCGCAATCAACATGCTCGGGCTCGCGAAACGGGTTCGGGCGCGGATTCTGCATGCGTCGACCAGCGAGGTGTACGGCGATCCGGATGTTCACCCGCAGCCCGAAAGCTATCGCGGCAATGTGAATCCCATCGGTCCTCGTGCGTGCTATGACGAAGGCAAGCGCTGCGCCGAGACGCTGATGTTTGACTATCACCGGCAGAACCGCGTCGATATTCGCGTGATCCGGATTTTCAACACGTACGGACCGCGCATGCATCCGTATGACGGCCGCGTGGTGAGCAACTTCATCCGCCAGGCGCTGCGCGGCGAGCCCATCACGCTGTACGGCGATGGATCGCAGACGCGATCGTTCTGCTACGTGGATGACTTGATTGACGGCATGCTTGCGATGATGGCAGGACCGGACGGATTCGTCGGCCCGGTCAATCTCGGCAATCCACACGAGTTCACCATCCGCGAACTGGCCGAGCAGGTCGTGCGCCAGGTCGGAGGCGGATCGAGCATCGTGCAGGCCCGTGAACTGCCGCCCGACGATCCGAAGCAGCGGCGGCCGGACATCACCCTGGCGCGGTCCAAGCTCGGGTGGGAACCGAAGGTGCCGCTCGAACAGGGACTGGCGAAAGCGATCGCCTACTTCCGCGCCCTCGACATGAGCCGTTTCCGTCCCCCGACGCCGAACTACTGAGACGCGCCCGCGAGGGCAGCGGATCTTTTTGCGGGATTCTTTGCCTCATTTCCCGGGGCGCTTTGCCCGTGGCGGTAAGGTGGCCCGCATCCGGGTGGCGGGAGAGCGGCGTGGCAGGAGCCGTTTGAACGTTCCCAAAGAGAATCCAAAAAGAAGCCGAAAATCTACCGAACAGATCTTGACGAGCCGATCATTGCCGTTACCGTACGAACACCAAACGGGAGGCGGACATGCACAACGGCGAACTCAGCGGATCACACCAGAATCATGCAGGACAACGGCACGGCGGCAGTGCGAACAGCAGCAGTGCGACATCGCGAATCGTGAAGCCTTCGGACAACTCCCGCACGCCTCCATCCAGCATTTCATCCAGTACACCGTCTTCATCAGGCACTTCATCAGGCACAGCAAGGCCGCTAGGAACCAACGCCATGGCAAAGGGCACCGTCGAAGAGAAGCCAGTCGTCAGCGCGAGCAAGAGCGTCGCACCAGCAACCCAATCAATTTCCAGCCCGGCAACTGGTCCCGCAGCTGGTCCCGCAGCTGGCTCCGCAGCTGGCCAGACGCCGCCCAACGGCCCGTCCGCCTCGCGCACGCCCTCGGATCTCGGCACCGCGAACACCGGCAGCCCTGCAGTGAACGGATCGGGGCCTTCCTCGGGCAGCGGCTCATCGAATACCGAAGCTCGCTACTCCGACCCCAAGACCAGCGAGTCGCTCGACGCCAAGGGACGCAAGGCCGCGCTGGAGCGGGCGATGGGTCAGATCGAGAAGACCTACGGCAAGGGCTCGATCATGAAGCTGGACGGGAATGCGATTCCGCAGATCCCTGCCATCTCCACCGGTGCTCTCAGCCTCGACATCGCGCTCGGCGGCCGCGGACTTCCGCGCGGCCGCGTCGTCGAGATCTTCGGGCCGGAATCGTCCGGCAAGACGACGCTCGCCCTCACGGTGATCGCAAACGCTCAGAAGGGCGGCGGCACCGCAGCGTTCATCGATGCGGAGCACGCACTCGATCCAAGCTGGGCCAAGAAGCTTGGCGTCAACATCGACGAGCTGCTGGTCTCGCAGCCGGACACCGGCGAGCAGGCGCTGGAAATTTGCGAGATGCTCGTGCGATCCAACGCGGTCGACATCATCGTGGTCGACTCCGTTGCGGCGCTGATCCCCAAGGCGGAAATCGAAGGCGAGATGGGCGACAGCCACGTCGGCCTCCAGGCCCGCTTGATGAGTCAGGCACTCCGCAAGCTCACTGGTGCGATCTCCAAGAGTGAGACGATCGTCATCTTCATCAATCAGCTGCGCGAGAAGATCGGCGTCATGTTCGGCTCGCCCGAAACGACTACCGGCGGCCGCGCGCTCAAGTTCTACTCGTCGGTGCGCATCGACATCCGGCGCATCGGCGCCATCAAGGACGGCGAAGCAAACGTCGGCAACCGTGTGCGCGCCAAGGTCGTCAAGAACAAGATCGCTCCACCGTTCCGTGAGGCGGAGTTCGACATCATGTTCGATGAAGGCATCAGCACCTCAGGCGATCTGCTCGACCTCGCGACCGCTGACAACGTCGTCGACAAGAGCGGCGCATGGTTCTCCTACAACGGAACCAGGCTTGGCCAGGGACGCGAGAACTCGAAGGCGTTCCTGCGTCAGAATCCGGATCTGTTCAACGAGATCCGCGCGACCGTCCTGAAGAAACGGCTGGCGGCACCAGCGCCGACGACGCGCGGTGCACCCGCCGGCGACGACTGACGGAAGCGTGTGGTTGAATTGGTCCCGGATTCGCCGGTGGCGGTCGTAGGCCACAGGTTGTGAGTCGGACAAGCCCAACGCCTTGATCGCCGCGGTCGTGTCGGAGCGACCGCGGCGCAGGGGGGCGGTGGGGCGCGCAAGAACTTGGGTGGGCGGGGATGGCTCAGCGCCGGAGGCGCGACGGCTGGCGAAGAACCGACGATCAGTTGACGGCGGGTTCATGACCCACGGAAGTCGGGATTCACAGTCCGCGGCATCGCTCGCGATACATCGCAACGGAGGAGGTTGCGATGCTGTTGGCGAGTCGTCGTGTCGCTGCTACCATCCCCGCCTTCCCGCGGATGTGGCGAAATTGGCAGACGCGCAAGATTCAGGTTCTTGTGGGAGTAAAATCCTGTGGAGGTTCGATTCCTCTCATCCGCACTCGACAGGTGAAAAGCGAGATTCACCACACAACCCCGCGCCGCTGTGAAGCGGCGCGGGGTTGTGCTGGGCAAGAGAGCCTTTCGCCACAACGAGTTGCCACGCACCGCGTGGCTCCCATCGAATCGTCCGGTCGTGCAACCTGTGGTTCGAGCCGACGCGTTTGAACGCGGTCCGCAGTTCCTCCGGATTTCTGCGCTGCGTGACGCATCGCAGCTCTGTTGAGCCAGTTACGAACCGCCTGAGCGGTTCGAACCGTGCTTTTTTGGCCGCGACCAAAAGAGAGCGTTCGTGGCTGTGTTTCTGCTTCTCGTCGATGAATGCTTCCTTGTGGGAGCGGTACCCGATCGGCGAGAAGGCTCCCGCATCGAGATATGCCGCAGCTAGCCCGGATTATTCATCAAGTATGAAGCGCGCAGAAAACTCCGCCAGCGTCGCGCTCTGACGGCGACCGGCGCGCCGTGACGCCGCACGCGAGCGCACCGCCCCCTACCCCCGTGACGCATC